>MDSZ01224165.1_pt1 | contig 37845 bp, 34 predicted proteins | sample 811201 | NCBI WGS metagenome assembly MDSZ01 (sample SAMN05326647, study PRJNA326480) | marine metagenome | isolation source: seawater | place: Indian Ocean: North | collected 2010
AATTCATCTTCAAGAAGTATTTGTGATTATTATTTTATAAAAAAATATAAAGGTAAAATTCCAATGTTTTCAAAAACAATATGAAAAAAAAAATAAAAAAAGTATTAGTTACTGGAGGAACAGGTTTTATTGGCAATAATTTAGTAAAAGAATTAATTCAAAAAGGTTATAAAGTTTCAATATTTGATGATAATTCAAGAGGAAATCTGAGTAGAGTAAAAAAAATGAATATTGAAAATTATTTTAGTGGAGATATTAGAATTAGAGAAGATCTTTTAAAAATTAAAAAAAGATTTGATATAGTTTACCATTTGGCGTTTGTAAATGGGACAGAGAATTTCTATAAATTTCCAGAAAAGGTAATTGATGTTGGAATAAAGGGTATAATTAATGTCATTGACATATTTGTAAAAAATAAAAAAAACTTACTGATGATGGCATCATCTTCTGAAGTATATAACTTGCCAAAAAAAATACCCACAGACGAGAATGTTGAAATTCTAATTCCTAATATTTTTAATCCGAGGTTCAGCTATGGAGGAACAAAATTTATATCAGAATTAATTACAATAAATTATTTAAGAAAAAACAATTCAAATTTTAAAATATTTAGACCACACAATGTTTTTGGACCTGATATGGGTTATGAGCATGTTATACCACAATTATTAAAGAAAATTTTTAAGGCTGATAAAAAAAAAAAAATCAAAGTATTGTAAAATTAAGATTCAAGGATCTGGCAAAGAAACACGAGCTTTCTGCTATATTGACGATGCTGTAAATCAAATAATAAAAATCCAAGAACGTGGGAAATTAAATTCAATCTATAATGTGGGTCAAAATAAAGAAAAAAGCATAATTGATTTATTAAGAGATTTTGAAAAAGAATTAAATTTAAGAATAAAGATTATAAAAAGTAATTTGATATCAGGAAGTACAAAAAGAAGATGTCCTGATATGAAAAAAACTTTTAGTATTTCAGGAAATAGGAACTCATATGTGAATGGTCTTAAAAAGACTATAAGTTGGTATGGTCAAGCATATAAAAAACAATGAGAAAAAGTAAATTTAAAATATTATTTTTGGGAAGAAAGAATGATTATTTTTCATTAAAAATATTAAAATTGTTAAAAAAAAAATTTCAAAAAATTACCTTTCATTTTTCTTTAAGATACAATGAGAAGCCCAGCAGAGATATAAATAATTGGAAAGGTGATTTCATAATTTCTTTCAGAAATTATATAATCTTAACTAAGAAACAAATAAAACAAGCTAAAGAGGCTGCAATTAATTTTCATCCAGGACCGCCCAAATATAGAGGCACTGGTTGTTTAAATTATGCAATATATAATAATGAAAAGTACTATGGGGTAACTACACATTTAATGGAAAGTGTAATCGATAATGGAAAAATAATTGATTTTAAAAAATTTAGAATTTCTCCTAAAGATGATCTTAAAAAAATTCTATATCAAACACATAAAAATTCTTATAAAAGCTGTTCCAAAATAATAAATCTGATTTATCAAAATAAATTTAATTTGAAAAAAATGATTAATAAAAACAAAAAACATAAATGGTCGAAAAATATTGGTACAAAAAAAGAACTAGACAAATTTTATGAAATTAATCTAAAATTTAATAGAAAAGAAATTTATCAAAAAATAAGAGCAACTTATATAGGAGATTTTAAACCATATATAAAAATTCAAAATAAAAAATTTTATTTACAAAATGAAAAATAACTTTTTGAAAAATATATTAAGAAAAAAAAAGCCATATATAATTGCTGAAATAGGTATTAATCATAATGGAAATTTAAGACTTGCAAAAAAGATGATTTTATCGGCAAAAAAAAATAACGCAGATTGTGTGAAGTTTCAAAAATTTATAGCTGATGATTATATTTCATCAAAAGCTCATAAAGCAAATTATCAAAAAAAAGATTCTAGTGTAAAAAAAAAGTCACAACTTGAGATTTTAAGATCAGTACAACTAGATGAAAAACAAATTTTTGATTTGAAAAAATTTTGTAAAAAAATAAAAGTTGATTTTTTGTGCACACCATTTGAGATAAAGAGTTTAAAATCTTTAGTAGATATAAAAATAAAAGCTTTAAAAATTAGTTCCTGTAATTTAACAAATATTCCTTTTTTAAAAGAAGCTGCAATGACTAAACTTCCTATCTTATTATCAACGGGAATGGGAAATTTAGAAGAAGTTAAAAATGCAATGAAAATATTTAAAAAATCAAAAAATCCAATTTTACTAATGCAATGTACTTCAAATTATCCTGCTGATTTAAAGAATGCAAACTTGAGAGTATTAAATTCTTACAAAAAATTATTTAAATGTCCTGTAGGATATTCCGATCATACATCTACAAATGTTTCTGCTATTGCAGCTGTTACACTTGGAGCAGTTGTAATCGAAAAACATTTTACATTATCTAGAAAATTACCTGGAATTGACCAAAAGGCATCTATTGAACCGAGTGAGCTAAAAGATCTTGTAAAACAAACTAATGATGCCTATAAAGCTCTAGGTAACCCTATAAAAAGAGTATCTTCTGAGGAAAAAAATACATTTAAATCTTTAAGAAGAAGTTTGGTTGCAAAAAAAGATCTTAAAAAAGGACAAAAAATAAATTACGAAATGATAAGTATTAAACGACCAGGAAATGGTCTTCCAACAAGATATATTCAAAAGATATTAGGAAAAAAATTAAAAATAAAAAAAAGAAAAGATGAATTATTTAGATTGAAAGATTTTTTTAAATAAACATTAAAATGAAAAATATGAAATTATTAATAATTGGTGCAGGATCTATTGGAAAAAGACATATAAGGAATTCATTAAAAATAGGTATTAATCCATCTAATCTTGTTGTTATGGATACAAGAAAAGATAGATTAAGAGAAGTACAAAAATTAGGTGTGGATAATATTCATAATAATTTTAAAAAAGCTATAAAAGAAAATTTTGATGCAGCAATCATTTGTTCTCCTACCTCAATGCATATAGAACAAAGTATAGAAATTGCAAAACTCAAAAAACATTTATTAATCGAAAAACCTTTATGCTCAAATTTAAAAGGCGTTGACAGTTTAGTTAAATTAGTAAAAAAAAATAAACTAATTACAATGATTGCATACATTTTTAGGTTCATGCCAAGTTTACAATTTACAAAAAAAATTTTAGATAAGGGTTCAATTGGTAAAATTTATTATTTTAGAGGCGAATTTTCTGAATATTTACCAGATTGGCATCCTTATGAGGATTATAGAACTTTTTATATGGCTAAAAAAACTCAAGGAGGTGGCTCAATACTTGATCAATGTCATATAATGGACTTATCTCATTATTTAATTGGGAATTTTAGATCTGTATCCGCTTTAAATTTAAAAATTAGTGAATTACAAATTAAAGCTGATGATATATCTGAATTAATAATTAAACACAAAAATGGTGTAGTTAGCTCAATACATACAGATATATTTGGAAGAAATCATAAAAAAAGTATAGAAATTAAAGGTTCTAAAGGAAACATATTTTGGGACTTTTATAAAAATCAAGTCATTGTTTACAACTCAAAAAATAAACTTTTAAAAAAATATAATAAATTTGAAAAAGATTTTAACAAGTCATATATTGAAGAATTAAAACATTTTTTAAAATCGGTCAAACATAAATCTAAAACATTGATACCTTTGGAAATTGGAATTGATACAATGAAATTGATTATTGCAGCAGAGAAATCACAAAAATTAAAAAAAGAAAAAATTGTAAATAATTGAATATAATTACATGAGATGTCATTTATCGACTAGTTGGTGTAGAAACAAAAGACTTGGTGAGTCTATAAAAGAATGTGGAAGTTTGAGTGATAAATTTGTAGAACTATCGGCCCCACATCCATTTGAAAATATCTTAGAAATTGAGAAAAAAATTTTAGATTTTAAAAGTCAGGGTTATAGATTTGTCCTACATAACTATTTTCCTCCACCAGAAAAATCGTTTGTGTTGAATATTGCTTCAGAAGAAAAAAATGTAATACAAAACTGTGAAAATCTTATCACCAAAGCTTTGAAGCTCTCAAAAAAAGTTAATTCTAAAATATACGCAATACATGCCGGTTATTTGTCAAAAGCAATAGCTCAAGAAAATGGTATGTTTAAATTCGACGAAATGAACAATAATTACCCTAAATCATTAGAGCAATCCTCAAAATTTATTAATTCAATAAATGAAAAATTTGAAAATGAAAAAGTTAAATTATGTATTGAAAATCTTTTTCCCTCTGTTTCTAGAAACTCTTCATTGTTCTGTTCTTTGCAAGAAATCGATGATTTAATGACTAGAGTCCCAAAAAATGTGGGAATTTTATTGGACTTAGGTCATTTAAATATTTCAAGCAATCTTTTAAAATTTGATAGGGATAATTTTATAGATAATTTTTTAGAAAAATATGGTGACAGGCTTTACCAAGTTCATATATCAGAAAATAATGGTATTAAAGATGAACACAAAGCCTTACAAAAAGACAGCTGGCAATATAACGTATTAAAAAGAATCAAAAACATAAAGGTACAGGATAAAAATTATTCGAGAGTTTATACTTTAGAAAGCAGAAATGCTACTAAAGAGGAAATTAAAGAAAATCTAGATAGAATAAATGATATCTTAATTTGAATACATTTTTAAAATGGAAATTAATCTTTTAAAAAAAAATCTAAAAAAATTTTCAATTTCACCTAATGCAAATATCAAAGAAGCAATGAAATTGATTAATTCCGGCCAAGAAAGAATATGTTTTGTAATTGATAAAAAAAATAATATTTTGAAATCAATCACTGATGGTGATTTAAGAAGAGCAATACTAAAAGGGTATTCATTATCTGATAAATTATCAAAATTACCTTCAAAAAAAATATCTATCTATAAAGAAGGAGAATCTTATCAACAAGCATTAAAAAAATTTAGCAATAGGATCACAGTACTTCCAATTGTAGACTCTAAGGGGAAATTCAAAGGTATTTTAAGGAGACATGATATTTTACCATTGCAAGATATCAAATCAAAAAAAATTTTAGTTCTTGGGTTAGGTTATGTCGGTTTGACGTTATCTATGATTTTAGCTGATAATGGTTTTTCAGTAACTGGCTATGATAATGATAAAAAAGTTGTAAAATCTCTCAAAAACAAAAAACCAACCTTTTATGAAAAAGGAATTCAGGGCTATATAGACTCACAAATAGGGTCAAATTGTAAAATAATAAGTAATTTAAAAAATATTAATTGTGATATTTATTTTATAACAGTGGGTACTCCTGTAAATAATTCGTCAAAAAAACCAGATTTGTATAGCTTAAAAGAGTCAGTAAAAGAAATATCAAAAATATTAAAAAAAAATGATTTGGTAATTTTACGTTCAACGGTACCAATAGGCACTACTAGAAACATTGTAAAACCAATAATTGAAAAATATTCAAAACTGAAAGTAGGACTTGATATATTTTTAGCCTTTTGTCCTGAAAGAACTTTAGAGGGACAAGCTTTAGAAGAACTAAAAAAATTACCACAAATAATAGGGGGATATTGCAATAAAAGTTTTGAAATTGCTGAGAAACTTTTCAGCCAATATGCGTTTACTGTAATTAATGTTGAGAGTTTGGAGGCAGCTGAATTCTCAAAACTTATCGATAATACTTTTAGGGATACAATGTTTGCTTACAGTAACGAATTGTCTTTATTGTCAGAAAAATTAAATTTAAACCTTCCAGAGATAATAGATAAAGTTAATCTTGGGTATTCTAGAAACAGGATACCAAAACCTTCTCCAGGGGTCGGTGGTCCCTGTTTGACTAAAGATCCATTTATTTTAAACCGAAGTTTTATTAAAAATAAGATAAATTCAGAATTAATTATTGGAGCAAGAAATGTAAATATAAAAGTTTTAAAAAATATTTATAAAAAAACCTTAAAAATTTTACAGAAAAACGGAAAAGACATCAAAAAATGTAAAATTTTTATTTCAGGGTTTGCTTTTAAAGGCTATCCAGAAACATCTGATATGAGATCTTCTACAACTATAGATTTTTTAAATATGCTAAAAAAAAATAAAGTAAAAAATATTTTTGGTCATGACTTTAAGGTGTCAAAAAAAGATATATCTGAATTGGGTATAAAATATTGCTCATTTGAAAGTGGTATCAAGAATGCTGATGCAACTTTTATAATGAATAATAGTTTGAGATATAAAGAATTCAAAATTTTTAGTTTAGTAAATAAAATGAAAAAACCAGGGTTATTTTTTGATTGTTGGCAAATATTTCAACCTGATGAGATTAAGAATATTCCTGGAATAAATTATACTTCGGTAGGAAGTAAATAAGGTTATGTCAAAAAAAAGTTTTATTATTCCGGTAGCAAATCCAAGTATCGATTTGAATGAAGCGAAATCAGTTTTTCGACAAATAAATTCAAAGTGGATATCAATGGGAAAAAAAGTGGAAGAATTTGAAAAAAAAATTTGTAAAGAAATTGGATGTTCTTATGCAATAACCGTAAACAATGGAACTTCTGCTTTGGATGCCTTACTTACTGCTCTAGAAATTGGTGAGAATGATGAAGTGATTGTACCAAGTCTTACTTACATATCTTCTGCCAATGTAGTATTATATAAAAAAGCCAAACTTGTTCTCTGCGATTGTGATCCAAAAACATTCAATGTTGATTTAGATGATATAAAAAAGAAAATTACAAAAAAAACAAAATTAATTATAACGACTGATTTAAAAGGCATGCCAGTTGACTATGATGAAATAAGAAAAGTTACAAAAAAAAAAAATATATATGTAATATCAGATAGCGCAGAATCTTTTGGTTCATCCTATAAAGGAAAAAAAGTAGGAACACAATTTATTGGACATACTTTCAGTTTTTTTGCTAATAAAAATATAACAACAGGTGAGGGAGGTGTTATAACTACAAATAATAAAAAATTAGCTAAAAAACTCAAGATAATAAGAAATCAAGGGCAAGATAGACGATACAATCATATATTGCTTGGTAATAATTTTAGAATGACAGATGTCACCGCTTCAATCGGTGTTGAGCAAATAAAAAAATTGAGAAAAATTTTGAAAAAAAAACAAACTATAGCTGAATATTATGATAAAGAACTGAAGAAAATAAAAGGTATTACCACGCCTTATTTACCAAAATATGTAACACAACATAGCTGGTATAATTATTCTATCAAACTTAAGAAAAATTTGAGGAATAAATTAATTAAATTTTTAGAAAAAAAAGGTATTGAGACAAGGTTATCCTTTCCACCAATTCATATTCAACCTTTTTATGTTAAAAAATTTAAGTTTAAAAAAAATCAATTTAGTAATGCATATAATTCTTATCAAACATTTCTAGACTTACCAATTTATGCAGATTTAAGTGAAAAAAAACTAAGATATATAATTAAAAATATAAAAATTTTTTTTAAAAAATAAAATGATAATTTTAGGTATAATTCCAGCACGTGGTGGATCAAAGGGTATTCGAAATAAAAACTTACTAAAATTACAAAACAAAAGTCTAATAGAAATAGCAATTAAATCGTCAAAAAAAAGTAAATTTTTGAATAGAATAATTTTTTCATCAGATGACAATAAACTAATTAAAGAAGCAAAAAAAAATTCTGCTGAAATACTTTTTAAAAGACCAAAAAAATATTCTACAGATAAGGCTTCATCATTTTCTGTAATGAGGCATGCAGTTAAATTTTTTGAAAAGAAAGAAAAGAAAAAAATTGATATAGCCGTTTTGTTACAACCTACAACGCCATTTAGAACGTCAGAACATATAGATGAAGTAATAAGATTATTACTAATAAAAAAACTAGATGCGTCGATGTCAATAAAAAAACCTAACTATCCACCATACTGGATGATGAAGATGAAGAAAAATTATTTAACAAATATTTTAAAAAAAGGAAATACTTATTTTACACGTCAATCTACACCAGAAGTCTTTCAACCAAGTGGAATGGTGTATGCATTAAAAAGAAGTACATTGTTTAAAATTAAAAAAATGCTACCTAACAAAAAAACAGGTGGCGTAATTGTAAATCAAGATAGAGGAATTAACATTGACAGTTTAAATGACTATTATCTCGCTAAAATTTTATCTAAAAAATTTTTAAAATATAAATAAATGCTTTTAAAAAAGATAATTGATAAAATTTCATATTTTATAAAGTCTAAAAAAATTTTTTCAAAACCAAAAAAAATGGATTTATTGGTATATGACAACTATGGAAATGATTTTAAATTATTAAAAAAAAATTTAAAAAAAATAAAATTTGAATCTATTGATGTCAGACAGAAAGAATTAAATTTGTATATATTTTTCTTAACAATTTTAAATTTTAATTTAAAAATAAGTTTTTTTGAAAATTACATTTTTAATTACATAAATTATGTCAATCCAAAAATAATTTTAACAATAGTTGATACAAATCCTCTTTTTTTTCTTATTAAGAAAAAATTTCCAAATATAAAAACTATAGTTGTTCAAACAGCATATAGATCTCCAGATTTTATAAAAAATTATGATCTTAAAAATTCACAAATTGATTATGCTCTTACTTTTGGAGACTCTATCGGTCTAGTATATAAAAAATATTTTAAGGCAAAAAACTTTACCATAGGTTCATTTAAAAATAATAACTTCAAAAAAAAAAAAAATAAAAAAAATTATTTAATTCACATTTCCTCTTATTCAACAAGAATGAATATTTTAAAAGATAAATTTGATTTGAAAATAAATTTTAATAGAATTAAACATGAAAAATTTTTCCTAAATATTCTGGCAAATTTTTGTAAAAAAAATAAATTAAAACTTTACATATTGCCTAAAACCAGTTGGGAAATTGAAGAAAAATATTATAAACATATCTTAAAATCTCATAAATTTAATTTTTTAAGGAAAAAACATCAATATTCGAGTTATTATAATATAGATGATGCTAAGTATATCACATCTATCAATTCTTCTTTAGGTCTTGAGGCTTTTGCAAGAGGTTTGAAAGTTGGTTTTATTAATATTCATCGAAAATTTAATTACAGCTTTGTTTCAGATATTTTATGGCCATCAAAAATTAAAAAAAAAGGGCCATTTTGGACAAATGAAAATTCAAAAAAGGAAATATTGAGGGTATTAAATTATCTGATATTGACAGATAAAAAAAAATGGAAAAAAAATTATAATTTATTTGTTCCATTACTTGTTTCATATGATTATAAAAATTTGAAGTTTAAAAAAATTTTATTTAATCTTCTTAAAAAGAGAGGCTAATTTAAATTTCTTTAATTTTATTAGCTTATTGGTATGATCGATGATATTTAAATAATATAATCTTTGAATGAAAAAAAAAATAATAAAAGTTAAATTTCCGAAAAAAAAAATTTTAGGCAAAAGGACTTGGGGTCAAGAAATATTGCTAACACTAATTCCAAAAGTTTTATCATTTAAATTACTAAAAATGAAAAAAGGGAAAAAAGGTGGACTACAGTATCATCACAAAAAAAATGAATGTGGCACAATTATTTCAGGAAAATTAATTGTAAGATATGATAATGGAAATGGTAAACTCGTTAAGAAAATATTGAGTAAAGGTGATAGTTTTCATTTTCCACCAGGTGCAATTCATCAAGAGGAAGCGCTTGAAAATTGTACGATTATTGAGGCATCAACTCCACATTTCAACGATAGAGTGAGAGTAGAAAATAAATACGGAATGGTTTTTGATGGAGGGCTTAAAACTACTCTTAAAAAAGACGTAAAGTTAAAATGAATTTAAAGAATTATTTGAGAATTTAATTTAATCATTTGAAATTTAAAAATGAAAAAAAAAATTTTAATTTGTTTTACACATAATCATTATGTTAGAAATTATTTGTTAACTGATGCATTTGAAAAATTAGAGGAAGATTTTGATTGTTATTACATTGCAGATTATTCAAATATATCAAAAAAACTTAAAATTTTAGTCGAAAAAAAAAAAAATTTTTTAGGATATTTTGATGTTGATAAAAATATTCGAAAAAGACATGGTCAGATATTTGAAATCCATTTATTTAGGTACTTTTATAAATCTAAAAGTTTTCAACACCGTATAAGAGTAAGATTTAACTTTCATTTAACAAATATATTCAAAAAACCTTTTTTATTAGCACCATTAAGGATAATTTTGAGATATTACCGGGGTATAAAAAGATTTTTAAAGAGATGGCCTTACAGTTTCTTAGCTTTTTCGAAATTATTAGAAAATATAATGTATAATAAATTACCTGTTGATGAAAAAATATTGAATTATATTAATAATACTCAACCTAATCTAGTTTTAATTCCAACCTCAGCAATAGATGTTGGTGCAATTGATTGTGTGAGAATATGTAATGATAAAAAAATAGACTCCATATATCTTGTAGATAACTGGGATAATTTATCCTCAAAATCTATTATTAGGTTTAAACCAAAATATATTGCAACATGGGGTCAACAAACATTAGAACATGCTGTTGAAATACAAGAAATTGAAAAAAAATACTGTAAAATATTGGGAACTGCAAGGTATGAACAATATTTTAGAAAAAGGCATGAAATCTTAAAGTCTGGTTTTGATTTCAAATACATACTTTTTTTGGGTACTTCACATAGATTTAACGAGGAAGAAGTGATTATAAAATTAAATGATATAATAAATAGTAATCAAAAATACAAAGATATAAAAATAGTTTATAGACCTCATCCCTGGAGGCAAGGAGAACATACATTTTTTAATAATCTTGAAAACGTAATAATGGATCCAGATATAATGAGTGTTCTTAACGATAAAGAGAATGAAATGAACTCCCCTAATCCAGATTATTATCCATCATTATTAAAAAATTGTGAATTTGTTGTTGGTGGTATCCAATCAATGATGATTGAGTCTGCTATTTTTGGCAAAATATTCATGGCTATGGTTCATAATGATTATGAGAATATCTCTAGTATGCACAATGTTTTAAGGCGTTATAAACATTTTGAAGGGATTGGAAATATTGAGTCAATGATATTTTGCGACAATATTAATGATCTTGAAAATAAATTTAGTCAATCTTGGGAAAAAAAAAATAATGTTGATTTGGAAAAAATTGATCAACAGAGAAAATACATATTGTATAGTGATGAAAAAACATATCAAGTTAGATTAACAGAATTAATTAACCAAGTAATAAATTAGTGATAAAATTTTTCAAAAAAATATTATTTTGCATTGATGATAGAGACAGAAAAAAAATTAATTTAATTTTAATTTTAGTAATTTTAAATACATTAGTTGAATTGATTGGCATAAGTGCATTCATTCCTCTAATGAATATAATAGTTTCTCCAGATTTTTATGACTCTAATGAATATCTAACTTATATTTTAAATTTGTTATCTTTATCACTTGAAAACACGAATATGATTTTGTTTATTTTGATAATTATCTTTTTTTCATTCAGATTTTTTTTTCAAATTACTTATTTTTTCCTAATTCAAAAATTTTTACATAAAGTATCTATTAATTTGACCAGAAATTTATTGGATATTTTTTATAGGCAGCCAATTCAAATTACAAATCAATCTACACCTTCAAAAATGTTTAAAGATATTTACTCAGAGATGGCGGTATTAAAATCTAATGTGTTTTTAATGATTAGATTTGTCAGCGATGTAATACTATCAACAAGTATTATTATATTAATGTTGTTTTTTAATTTTGAGATAACTTTTTTTTCATTTTTATTTTTATCAATCTTTTTTATTCTATATTTTTTCTTTGCAAGTAATTTTATAAAAAAACTTGGAGCAAAAAGATATAACCATAATCAAAAATTAATTTCTAATTTGACACAATCTCTTAATTCCATAAGAGAAATAAAATTATTTAAGTTGAATAATTTTTTTTTAAAAAATATCACATTACATAAAGACTCAGATGGTTGGTCAAAAGTAAAACACTTATTTTTAAGACAACTACCAGTTTTTTTTGTTGAATATTTACTAGTGGTAATTTTTTCATTAACTATTATATATTTTTTATCTAAGAACTTAGATACAACAGAATTAATTGTAGCTCTCGGTTTTTATGCAATTTGTATATTTAGATTAATTCCTGTAATAAATAAATTATCTGAATCTTATCAATCCTATCAATTTAACATAATACCAATAGATGAAATATTTAATGCTTTGAATAAAGTTAAAGATATTAAACTTGAACAAATAGAAGATGAGCATAAATCAGATAATAAAATATCATTTAATTCAAAATTAGAATTTAAAAAAATAAAATTTTTCTATGAAAATAATAAAAGTTTCATCTTAGAAATAGATAATTTATCAATAAAAAAAAATGAATTTATTGGAATTTATGGAAATTCTGGAGAAGGAAAAAGCACTTTTGTAGATATGGTTTCTGGATTGATAAGTCCACAACAAGGAAGTATTTCATCAGATAACATAGATATAAATAGAAACATTATGGCCTGGAGAAAAAAAATTGGATATGTAAGTCAAAATATATATTTATTCGATGATAATTTAAAAATAAACATATGTTTAGATACAAGAGAAGACTCGTCCAAAATAGATAACAATCATTTTGAAAAAACTCTCAAAGATAGCCAGTTAATTGAACTGTATAGTACTTTCAAACAAAATACAATTGGTGAGAATGGCAGTAAAATTTCTGGAGGTCAGAAACAAAGAATAGCTATTGCAAGAGCTTTATATAATAAGGCTGAAATTTTAATTTTAGATGAACCAACAAGCTCTCTGGATAATAAAATGGAAGAAAAAATAATATCTTTTTTAAAAAGCTTAAAAAATAAAATCACTATTATTTTGATATCTCATAAAAAAGAAAATTTAAAGATAGCAGATAGGTTATTTGAAATTAAAAAAGGTAAGATTAATGAAATTGAATATTAAATAAAATTTAGCAATTGAGATTAAAAAATAGTAATGTATAAAAAATTATTCAAATTGAAAAAAAACTACTTAATATTACTTTTATAAATTTAGAAAGATATGAAAGAAACAATAATTACAAAAAATCTACCATTTATAATTGCTGAAATAGGTCATAATCATCAAGGCTCAATAGAAAAAGCTAAAAAGTTAATTTACGAGGCAAAAGTTTGTGGTGCCAATGCAGTAAAACTTCAAAAAAGATCAAATAAAAATTTATACACAAAAGAGATGTTTGACTCCATTTATAATAGTGAAAATAGTTATGCAAAAACGTATGGTGAACATCGAGAATATTTAGAATTTAATAAAGATCAATATTTAGAATTAAAAAAATATTCAGAGGAATTAGGAATTATTTTTTTTTCTACCCCTTTTGATTTTGAAAGTATTGATTTTTTAGAGAAAATTGATGTTCCCTGTTATAAAATTGCATCAGCGGACGTGACTAATTTACCATTACAAGAAAAGTTATCTGAAACAGGTAAACCAATAATACTTAGCACTGGGGCATGCGAACTTGATGATATAAAAAGAGCACATGAAGTTATAACAAAAAAAAATGAAAATTTATATATATTGCATTGTACAGCCTCATATCCAGCTGATGTGAAAGATATGAATTTAAATTGTATAAAGACTTTGATTAAAACATTTCCTAAGAATGTGATTGGTTTATCTGATCACGAAAATGGAATAGATGCAGCATCTATTGCATATATGTTAGGTGCAAGAATATTTGAAAAACATTTTACCTTAAATCGTTCTTGGAAAGGAACAGATCAGTCATTTTCATTAGAGCCAGCAGGATTAAAAAGATTGGTTAGAAATATAAAAAGAATTCCACTAATGTTAGGAAGTGAAAATAAAAAAGTTTTAGATAGTGAAAAAGCTCCAATAAAAAAAATGGCTAAATCAATAGTTGCAGCAAATAATATTGATAGAGGTACCATTATAAAAATAGAACATTTATCTTTTAAGTCTCCTGGAGGTGGGTTGAAGCCATATTATAGAGATCAAATTTTAGGAAAAAAATTAAAATTAAAAAAAAATAAAGACGATCTAATTAATTTTGAGGATATCGAATAATAATTTTAAATTTAATGCTAAAAAAGAATATATTAATTACAGGTGTGGGCAAAGGAATAGGTCATAGATTATTTCTAGACTGTTTAAGAGAGGGTTTTTTTGTTTATGCAATTGTAAGATCTAAAAAAGATTACAATAATCTCAAAAAAAAAATTGATCCTCAATCTTGTAAAATATATTTAGGTGATATCAAAAATATTTCATTAATAGAAAAAGTTTTAAAAGATTCATTAAAAAAAAAGAAAAAAATTAATTGTTTAGTAAATAATGCTGGAGAACGTCAAAGGAAAGATTTTTGTTTAATTAGAAAATCAGAAATATATGATATTTTTGAAAATAATTTTTTTTCTCATTTTTTTGTTATTCAAAAAATTGTAAATTATTTTAAAAAACATAAACTTGAAAATACTTCTATAATTAATATTGGATCAATAGTTGGGATAAAAGGTTTTAAACAATTATCGGGTTATGCATCAACAAAAAGTGCATTAGAAGGTTTAACCAAGTCTTTAGCTATCGAATTTGCTAAAGAAAAAATAAGATTTAATATAATCAATCCAGGATTTATCAAAACATCATATTTCAATAAATTCAAAAGGAATAAAAAACTTTATAATTGGACATTGCAAAAAACTCCTTTAAAAAGATGGGGTGAGAGCTCAGATGTTTCTGAATTAATTTTATTTTTATTGTCAGATAAATCAAAATACATAAACGGACAATCTATATGTATAGATGGTGGTTGGACCGCACAATGAGTAAAAAAAAATTACAAATAATTGGGCTTATCCCTACAAGATTAAATTCAACAAGATTACCTCAAAAAGCCTTAATGGAAATAAATAAGATTCCTCTAATAGTTCATACATATAAAAGAGCTAAGTTGAGTAAATTATTAGATGAAGTAATAATTTGTTGTGATGACGATATTATTCTAAAGACAATTAAAAAGTTTGGTGCTAAAGGTGTTATGACCTCAAAATATCATAAAAATGGTACTGAGAGAATATTTGAGGCTTATAAAAAGATAAACAAAAAATTTGATTTGATAGTTGACATACAAGGTGATGAACCTTTAATAAGCCCATATCACATTGATCAAGTTATTAACTTTCATAAAAAAAATTTAAAATCAGATATAATTTTACCAACTTTAAAAGTTAAATCAAAAAATAATACAAATATTATAAAAGTTATAAAAGATATTAATAATTATGTCCTTTACTTGTCTAGGGGAAATATACCATTCGAATATAAAGATTTTACTTCAAAAGTTGATAAACATTTATCTGTAATTTCTTTTTTACCAAAAGCATTAGAAAAATTTGCGATGCATAAAAAAACTTTTTTAGAAAAAATCGAAGATATTGAATTATTGAGAGCATTGGAGATAGGACTAAAAATAAAATCTATATCTTTGAAAGGAGATAGTTTCTCTGTTGATGTTCTTAAAGATTTTAATAAAGCATCTAAACAAATGATAAATGATAAATTTTTTAAACTTTATAAGATGTAGTAATTAAAATGAAAATTCAATATGAAGTTAATAAAGAAAAATTTGATATATTCATAAAAAAAAATATAGACAATAGCTTAGCAAAAAAAATTGACTCCATTAAATCAGACAAAAAAATTTTGCTCGTTTATGATAAAAAGATAAACAATTTACTTGTAAGAAAAATTATCAATAATCTTAAAGAAACTGGCTGCTTATTAATTGCACTTGAATTTCGTGGAAATAAAAAAAATAAAGATGAAAAATCATTATTTAATCTTTTAAATGTGATGATAAATAATAAGTTTTCAAAAAAATCAATTATAATTTCTCTAGGTGGTGGAGTAATAGGAGACATAGCAGCTCTTGCAGCTAGTCTTTATTATAGGGGGACTATTTTTTTTAATATACCTACAACTATGACATCAATAATAGATAGTTGTATAGGCGGAAAGACAGCAATTAATTATAAGAATATAATTAATTCAATCGGTAATTATTATCAACCTCATGCAGTATATATTTATCATGAAATTATTAAAGAAATACCCGAAAGAGAATACATTGCTGGAATACCAGAAATAATCAAATGTGGAATCATTAAAAAAAATAATATTTTAAAAATGCTTAAAGTAAAAAAAGATAAAATTTTGAAAAGAGATTTTAATATTATTTCAAAATTGTGTATGGAAACTTTAAAAACGAAAATATTTTTTTTTAAAAATGATATCTACGAGAATAAAAATCGCTTGATACTCAATTTTGGTCATACATTTGCCCATGCAATAGAAATGGCTACTGAAAATCTTCTTAACAAGGAATATTTAAGACACGGTGAAGCTGTTGGTTTAGGAATTTTATGTGAATTATATTATGCAAGTGGTAGAGAAAGCTTAATTCTACACCAAACTCGTGACCTTTTGAAAAAATATAATTTACCAATTCATATTACCTTCAAAAATTCGAATATTAATAAACAACAATTAAATAACCATATATATAAAAATTTATTTTTAGATAAAAAAAAAATATTGAGACACCCAAGATATATCTTTATGAAAAAAATTTATAATCCTTCCATAAGAGAATTGAATGATGAAAATTTAATATTACAAACTATCAATAGATTTATTTGATGAATATAAATACTATAGAAAATTTTTATAAGGGTAAAAAAGTTCTTATAATTGGTCATACAGGTTTCAAAGGATCTTGGATGACAATATGTTTAAAAGATTTAGGTGCTAAAGTATTTGGTATATCAAAAGATATACCTACTGAACCTTCACATTATAAATTATTAAAATTTCAAAAAGAGATTAATGAATATACGTTTGATATTAGAGATTATAAAAAATTAGAAAAAACTATTTCATTTTTTAAACCAGATATTATTTTTCATTTAGCCGCACAGTCATTAGTTAAAGAGTCATATAAAAATCCATACAAAACTTGGACTACAAATTTGATGGGAACTATTAATCTTTTAGAAGTTTTAAAAAATATAAATATAAAAAAAAAAATGAGTGTAGTAATTATAACTAGTGATAAATGTTATAAAAACTTAAACTTGAATAAAAGATATAAAGAAAATGATACGCTTGGTGATGAAGAACCTTATGGAGCCTCAAAGGCAGCAGCTGAAATAGCTTTTAAATCATACTTTGAGTCTTTTTTATTTAAAAAAAATAATTTAAGAGTAGCAACTGCAAGAGCAGGAAATGTAATTGGTGGAGGTGATTGGTCTATAGATAGAATTATTCCTGACCTTATTAGATCTATCAAATCAAAAAAAATTCTTAAAATCAGATATCCCAATTCTACAAGACCATGGCAACATGTTTTAGAACCAATTTATGGATATTTATTTTTAGCCCAGAATTTATTTCTTAAGAATAAAAATAATGGTGAGTCATTTAATTTTGGTCCAAAATTTAAAAAAAATTATAAAGTAAATACTTTATTACAAGAGTTTAGAAAGTATTTACCACAAATTAAATGGAAAAAAGAAACTGGAAAAATAAGAATACATGAAGCTGGTTTATTAAATCTGAACAGCAATAAGTCATTTAAAAAATTAAAATGGAAAAATATTTTAAATTTTAGAGAAACCATAAAAATGACAGCTGAATGGTATCTTCTTTACTTAAATAATAACAATGTAAAAGAATTAACTATTAATCAATTGAGATTATATAAAAAAAAACTTAATAAAAATATTAAATGAAAGTAGTAATTTTAGCAGGTGGTTTAGGCACTAGATTATCAGAATATACAAAAGCTGTACCTAAACCGATGGTAAAAATTGGTAAAGAGCCAATTATATATCATATTATGAAATTATATGCGAAATATGGATTTAAAGATTTTTACATTGCTCTTGGATACAAAGGAGATGTAATTTCAAAATTCTTTAAAAAAAAGAAAACAAATTGGAAAGTTACACTCGTAAAAACTGGTAATAAGACAATGACAGGTGGTAGATTAAAAAGATTGCAAAAATATTTAAATAAAGAGACATTTATGCTTACTTATGGTGATGGTGTTTCAAATGTTAATTTAAAAAAACTATTAAAATTTCATCAAAAAAATAAAAAAATTGCAACATTAACTGCTGTGAGACCACCAGCAAGATTTGGTAATATTAAACTTTTAGGTAATAAAGTTAAATATTTTAAGGAAAAATCAAGATTGGATGAGGGATGGATTAACGGTGGTTTTTTTGTAATTGAACCGGAATTTTTCAAATTTATATTGGATGATAAGACGTATTTAGAGAAAGAGCCTTTAGAAAAAATTACAAAAAAAAAACAATTGGTAGCTTTTAAACATGAGGGTTTTTGGCAATGCATGGATACAAAAAGGGATAAAGATTATCTTGAACAAATCATAAAGAAAATTAAATTTTGATAAAAAAAATTCTTATCATTGGAGGAACTGGATTTATTGGTTTTCATTTTGCAAAAAAATGCATAACTGAGAACTTAGACGTGACAAGTATATCAAGATTTAAACCAACAAAAGAAAGACGTTTAAGTAAAGTAAAATATATTTATACAGATATTACCAATAAAAAAAAACTACACTCAAAATTAGGCAATAACTATAATTATGTAATAAATTTTGGAGGAGACGTAGACCATCAAGGTGAAAATACTTTTAAGAGTCATCATATTGGATGCAAAAATTTAACAGATTTTTTTGAAAAAAAAAATATTGAAAAATTTATTCAAATTGGCAGTAGTGTTGAATATGGAGCGCTTAAATCTCCTCACAATGAAAGTAAAATTAAATTAAAAATTAGTGAAATGAACTCAATTTATGCAAAGGCTAAGTTAAAAACTTCTTATCATTTAATTTCTTTATATAAAAAAAAAAAATTTCCCGTAACAATTTTTAGAATTTATTTAGCGTATGGACCTGGTCAAGATTTTAATCGGATTATTCCATTTACAATAAAAAACTGCTTAAAAAATAAAATTTTTCCATGTTCCGCTGGTGATCAATTTAGAGATTTTATATATATAACTGACGTAGTGAGTGCTTTATTTAAGTGTTTAAATAAAAAAGATTCTAATGGCGAAATATTTAATTTATGCACTGGAAGGCCTTACAATATTAAAAAACTTATAAATTTAATTAAATTTAAAACAAAGGGTGGAACTCCAAAATTTGGCCAAATTAAAATGAGAAAAGATGAGATTAAAGTTTTTTTTGGCAATCCAAATAAAACAACAAAATATTTAAAGTGGAAACCAAAGGTTAAACTTGAAGACGGATTAAATAAAACAATAAAATTTTATGCAAGTTATTTTAAAAAAAGAATTTGATAAGGTTCTTGAAAAGGATTGGAAACAATTAGAAAAAAAAAACAATTTCATTATTTTTCAAACTTATAAATGGAACAAAGAATGGAGTAAATTCAACAATATAGAATATAAACTTTTAATTTTTGTAGTTTATTCAGATAACAATCCAATAGCTATTTTTCCATTTTGCAAACAAAAAAAATTTTTTTTTAACATTTTAAAATGGATTGGACATGATATCTCAGATTATCTTGGCCCAGTAGTAGATAAAAATTATCTACGGGAAAAAAATAGTTTTGAAATTATTTGGAAAGAAATTCTTTTAAAGACAAAATTAGAATGTGATTTAATTTATCTCGATAAACAAACTTCACATAAAACTTTATTTCATAACCCCATAGCAAATTTTTTAAATTGTATGAAATATAAAGTTAATTATGGAATAAATTTAATTGAATGGGAAAGATTTTTAAAAGATAAAAGTAAATCTATTCAACAATATAGATCAAAAAAAAAAAAATTATCCTCACTTGGAAATTTTGAGTTTATAGAAAATGTAAATGATTATAATGATAGAAAAGATCTGATTTCACAAATGATAAAATGGAAAAAAATTTCTAAAAATAAACAAAGCTTTATAAGTACTTTTGTAAGTGAATTTTATTTTAATTTTTTAAAAAATGAAAATTTGTTAATTTCCGCATTTAAATTAAATGACAAATTTATTGCAGGAATTTTAGGTCTGAAATTAGAAAATAATTATTACTTTTTGTTACCATCTTATAAATTTGAGCATGAGACATTCAAATTTTCACCAGGCAGAATTTTACTTATTGATTTAATTAATTTTCTTCACAAAAAAAAATATAATTTTTTCAATTTTTGCGATGGAAATCAATTTTACAAAAAAGAATGGTCAACAGAAAATATAAATTTAAAAATATATTTAAAATCAAATAATTTTAAAGGATATTTACTAAAAACAATATTTAAATTCCAAATTAATAAATAATGAAAAAAAAATTGAATCAAATCTTGGATAATATTTCACAAAAAAAAATAACAAATATATTTTTAGACTTGATTAATGTTGATACTGTTTTCCTAAATTATCATAGAGTATTGACTGACTATGAGTTTCGAAATTCAATTAGACCTAATGATGATCTGGTTGTATCAACTCAAATATTTAATAATCAAGTTGAGTATTTAATGAAAAATTTTGATGTAATTTCAATAAACGAAATACATCAAAAGAGAAAAAAAAAAAGAAAAATAGTTATTACATTTGATGATGGTTATTTTGATAATATAAAAAATGCATTACCAATTCTTGAAAGACATAATTGTCCTGCTATTATTTATATTGCAACATCATTTCTCGATAACAAAGTAATTCCCTGGTGGATAAATCTTTGGAAAATAATTTTATCTGAAAAAGAAATAGAATATAATGATAAAAAATTTGATATAATTCAAAAAAAAAATAAAAAAAATTGTTATGAAAAGCTATCTAAAGACTTTTTATTTCTTAATAAAAATCAACAAGATATATTATTAAAAAGTTTGGTTAATGAAAATCAATTAAAATTTATTTCTGAAAAAGAATTTTTGTCCACAGAAAATTTAGAAAATTTAGGAAGTAATAATTTAATTGAAATTGGATGTCATACTCACACACATCAAAATTTAAAAATCTTAAATAAAGAAGAAATTCACAATGAAGTTACAGTTTCTAAAAAAATTATAGAAAATATTATAAAAAAAAAAGTAAAACATTTTTCTATTCCATATGGTTCAACAAATTGTTTTGATGAAGAAATAATCGACCAATTATCTAAATATGAATTTAAGACAATTGTAACAACTGAACATGGTATTTTTAGAAAAAATAATTGCAATAGAATTCCAAGAATAGGTATAGGTAATAAAGATACTAATGACAGATTGCATAGAAAGTCTATTGGAATTGATAGTTTTTTGAATAAAATTCTTAGAAGATGAAACCTTTTTTCTCAATTATTCTTCCAACATTTAATCAAGCGAATTTTTTAAAAAAGAGTCTTAATTCAATTTTAAACCAATCTTATAAAAATTGGGAATTAATTATAATTGATAATTTTTCAACAGATGAAACACAAAAAGTTATAAATAATTATAAAGATAAAAGATTTAGAATATTTAAAATTAGAAATAAAAATATATTAGCAAGATCAAGAAATTTAGGCATCAAAAAATCAAAATCGGATTGGATATGTTTTATCGACTCAGATGATATTTGGTATGAAAAAAAACTAGAATTAACAAAAAAATTTATAGATGAAAAACAAGGTGACTTATATTACCATGATTTAGAATTTTCAAATAAATATTTTTTTTTTAAACGTAAAAAAATAAAGGATAAATCAAAAACTATATCAACACCTATACTTAGTTATTTTGCAAAAAATGGTAATGGAATAGGGCAATCAAGTGTAACTATTAGAAAAAAAATTTTAAAAGAAATTGGTCTTATTTCAATTAAGAAAGATAAATTTTCTTGGGAAGATTTTGATACCTGGATAAGAATTTCGAAAAAGACTCAAAAATTTATAAGAATTCCTAAAGTATTAGGTTCAATTTATGTTGGTGCAGAAAACATCAGTACGATAGATAGACAAATAGAAAACTCAAAAAATATTAACAAAAATTATAGAAAGTTATTTAGAAATTTTTTAAAAATTGAAGAACAAAAAAAAAATATATGGTGGCTGGAGTATCCTTCAATATTAAAAAGTTTTAAAGATAGAGATTTAATTACATTTTTAAAAAAAAAATCAAATTTAACAAAACCATCACTTAAGATTTCTTTTTTTATAATATCAATGCATGTATTTTTAATATTTATAAAAATAGTAAAAAAAATTAAAACTTTTTTTAATAAAATTATATTATTTAAATTTATCTCGAGTAAAAAAAATATTAAAATAAGTAAGAAAATTTCATACAAAACTATAAAAAATATAAAAGAGATAAATCAAGTTAAACTTAACAATTTTAAAATTCCATCTAGCTTTATTGAAAGAATAAAAGAAAAGAATGAATTTCATTTTATTTCTATAAAAAAAACTCTAGTGAGTTATGGATGGAGTACTAGAAAAAAAGTTTTTTTTGTATTTGAGACTCAAAGTTTTCTCAAGAATGCAGATGGTATTATTTTTTTTGATTTCAAAACTTTTGATGACTATCAAAATAAAGGATATTATAAAACATTACTTTATTTAATGTTAAGAAAATATAAATTTAAAAATTGTTATATCTATTCTCTTACATCTAATAAAAAAAGTATTTCAGCTATATTGAATGTTGGTTTTGAGCCAATAAAAAAATTATCATTTTTTTCAGAAAAGAATTCTTCTATAAGAATAAAATAGATAATTATGCAAACAAGTTACATATTTATTTCAAATGGTTATCGAGGTGGTGCTTCAAATTTTTTAATTAATCATATTGAATATCTCTCAAAAAAGAAAAAAAATATTATTCTAATAGATGATAATCCTTACAAAACTTTTGAAAAGATTCCAAATTTAGTCAAAATTAAACGTATTAAAATAAATATTTTTTCATTTAAAGAAAAAGAAAAATTAAAAAAGGAATTGTTCAATAAAATAAATAATAAAGTTGTATTTATTACAAATTATGCATTTCCAATAAAATATTTTTTATTATTTAAAAACTTTAAAAAAAAAAATATTAAAGTTATTCTCACATTACACAGTGGATTATTTAATCTCAATTTTAAAAAATATATTGCAGGTTTGTTTTTTTCATTTATCTATAAAAAAATAGATTACTTGTATTTTGGATCAAATTCAGCAAAAGATTGGTGGAAGAAAAATTATCCTTGGATGGATATAAGTAAAAATTTGATAATGTATAATGGAGTAAGTGTAAAATCGAAAAAAAAAATTAAAAAAATTAATAAGAAGATTATAATATCTTTTGTGGGCCGACTTGAAAATGAAAATAATCCTAAATTTTTTATTGATATAGCTGAAAGATATTTAGAATTATATAATAATGCTATATTCAATTTATACGGTGATGGTCCAATGCTTAAAGATCTTAAAAAAAAGAATAGAAATAAAAATATAAATTTTTTTGGATGGGTTAATAAAGATGTAATTTATAAAAAATCCAATATAGTTTTAATTACATCTCCTATTAATAATTTTCCATATGTAGCTTTAGAGGCAAAATCTTACGGTATACCAGTAATTTCATCTAGTAAAGGAGATATAAAAAAAATAGTTAAAAATAATGTTGATGGTTTTATAAGTGAAACTAACTCAATAAATAAAATGATTACTTTAATAGAAAAAACAATCAAAAATTATAATCCTCTATCAAAAAATGCCATAAAAAGATCAAAGAAATTCGATATTAAAGAGTCTTGTAAAAAATTTTGGCAAACAATCAAATGATTAAAAATATTATTTTAGGGACTGGGTATTTATCTAGTAATTTAATTAAGAAAATAGAAAATTCGAAGATTTATAGTTCTAAAGATTTTAAGAGAGAAATATATAAATTTAATAAAAGTAAATATAAAATAAATCTAATAATTAATTCATTTTTTTCTTCAAAGAAATTAAATAAAGTAAGTTCATATAGAGAATTTGTAAAAAAAACTGTAATAGAAATATCTGAAGTTATTGATAATATTGATCCAAAAATTATTAACAAAATTATCTATACTAGTAGCTCATCGGTTTATGGATCGTTAAATAATAATTTAAGTTTTGAAGATAAAAATAACAGGTCTGTTTACTCATCATTTAAACTCTCAGCAGAATCTTTAGTCAAGAACTTTTCTTCTTTGCACAAAATTAATTTATCTATTTGTAGACTGTTTAATTTATACGGTCCAAAAGATGATTTTTCGATTATAAGTAAACTTTTAGATATAAAAAAAAAAAATAAAAAAATATTGATTTTTAATAAAGGAAAATCGATAAGAGATTTTATTCATGTTGACGATGTTACCCGAATATACGTTAAAATTTTGAAATCAAAAAATTCTGGAATTTTTGATGTTGGAACTGGCAAAGGTTTCTCAATAATTGAAATAATAGAAAAATTAAGAATTCCTAAAAGGAAAATAGTTTTTCAAAATAACGCTTTAAATGAAATTTCTTACTCTGTTGCAAATAATAAAGAATTAATAAAAAAAATAAAATTCAAAAAATTCAAAAAAATTGAAAATTTTTTAAAGATTAAAGAAAAACTAAATTCTGTTAATTTAATAAATAAAAATTCTATAGAAAATAATTTAGTTGGATCTATTATATATGGAGCAGGATATTCTGGAAAAAAACTAGCAAATCAATTGGTTAATAATAAAAAGAACAATATTGCATACTTTATAGATGATGATCCAAATAAAATAGGTAAATTTATCAATGGCATTAAAGTATTATCTTTTAAAGATTTGCAACACCTATCAACACAAACCAACATAAGAAATATTATAATTGCGATACCATCTTTAAAACCAAAATCTAGAAATAGCTTATTTAATAAGCTTTTGCCCTATTCTTATTCAGTAAGTAGTTTGCCAGAAAAAAAATTTTATGAAAATAATAAAATTGATAGTAGTGATATTAAACAATTAACAATAGATGAGTTATTTAATAAAAATGATAATCAAACATTTCCAATACCCGAAAATTTAAAAAATAAGAATATATTAGTTACTGGTGGAGCAGGAAGTATAGGGGCTGAAATAAGCAATCAAATCACAAAATCTAATCCTAAAAAACTTATAATATTAGATCACTCTGAATTTAATATTTATCGATTAAGTAAAAAAATAAATCTGAAAAAAGTTAAATTGATACTTGGAGATATAAAAGATGAAAATTTAATAAAAAATATTATTAAAAAAAATAATATTGAATTTATTTTTCATGCTGCAGCTTATAAACATGTAAAATTTTTGGAACAAAATTTATATAGTGCAGTAAAAAATAATATTTTTGGAACTAATTCTATTTTAAAGGCAATTAAAAATAGATCGTCCAAATTAATTTTTATATCAACAGACAAAGCTGTAAATCCAAAAAATGTTTTAGGAATAACAAAAAGAGTTGGTGAATTGTTAATTAAATTGACGTTTAAACAACCAGGTTACGAAAAATCAAAATTTCTTATAGTAAGATTTGGAAATGTTATCGGAAGTGATGGATCTGCTTTACCTTATTTTTTGAATCAAATTAAAAAAGATTTACCAATTACTTTAACTGATAAAAGAATGGAAAGATATTTTATGACTATAAAAGAGGCTTGTAATTTAGTTTTGCAGACATCAACTTTTAAGTATGAAAATAAGATTTTATTTCTAGATATGGGTAAGCCAGTAAAAATTATCGATATAATCAAAAATATTTTTGATAAATATAAGAAAAAAAATCAAAAATTAAAACTTAAAATAACTGGTAATAAATTTAATGAAAAAATTTCTGAAAAATTGGTTCATCGTAATAAAGTTTTTAAAACGAAAATAAAAAAAGTTTTTTTCCTAAAAGATCAGATAAAAAAAGGAAAAAAATTTTACGATACAATAAATCAGATATTAAAAGAGACAAATAATTTTAATTCAAATAAACTAATTAAACTACTTAAACAGTCTATCCGGTTTGAATAATGTACGGAATTGAGTCAAATATCTTACAAAGCCCCTATTCTTTAGTTGTATCATTAATTCTTTTTTTTGGAGTAATTTCTATTGGAAATTTCTTTCAACAAATTCTTTTTACAAAAATAAAGATTTTTGATTACACTGAAAATTCAATTTTTTTTTCACCTTTAATTGGATCTTATTTAATTATTTATTTTATCTATCCTTTTTTAATTTTTGAATTTTACGCCTCACTATTTATCCAGATAGTATGTTATTCTTTATTCATATTAGGCTTATTAAATATTTATAATCAAAAAAAATTTTATTTTAAACTTATTAAAAAATTAAAATTTAAAAATGATTTAATTTATTTGAGTATAATTTTTATTTATATTTTGTTTTTCTTTATTTCAGCTTCACCAATTACACATGCAGATACACTTGATTATCATTTTTCCGGTGCATTAGACTTATTTTTTAAGGGTTCTTTTCATAAAGAAATATTACCAATGGATAACAATTTAGTCTCTATTGGTGAAATAATTATAGCTACAGGACTTCCTTTAGGAGCCGAGCAATTTGGAGGTATAATACAATTTTCAAGTTTATTATCGTTAATACCCATTTTTTTTAAAAATAAGCAAAATAGATTATTTTTATTAGCAATTATAATTTGTCCAATCACTTTTTTTTTAGTAAGTTCTCCAAAACCTCAATTATTATTTGCAGTCTCCTCATTATTAATATTTATTTATTCCTATAAACATTTTCCTAAATTAAATTTAAAAGATACGAAAATATCATTTTTTATAATAATTTTTGTTTTAGCTTTAAATAGCTTAGTCAAATACTCGTTTTTAGTTTCTAGTTGTTTATTAGGAATTTATTTTTTATTTGTAATGATAAAAAAGAGGTTACTTTTATATTCAGTCTTATCAATAATAATTATATTTATTTTGACTTTATTACCTTATTGGATATTTAGATTTAATAATTTTGGAACAACTATTTTTCAAATAATATCAAGTCCATTACCAATAAATATTTATGGTTACGATTATTATCATAGTTTTTTAACGAGCGGTTCAATGCCAATTTTAAAAGTTTTTTTACCTTTAAATTTGAAACAGTTTTCAACTACATTTGGACCAGTGTTCTTTTTTTTAATTTTAATGATTAACAAAAAAACTGTAAAAAATAATGGTTTATTTTTAGTTTTATCCTCTTTTTTAATCATCGTTTTTATTTTTGGAGGGAATCAATCTAGATTTCTCTATGAAGGGTTCTTATGGTTAGTTTATCTAATAAGTGTATTAAAAATTAACAAATCTTTAATATACGATTTATTTAAAAAAACTTCTTATCTTCAATGTATATTAGTAATTCCTATATATTTTTTTTTTGTAATAAAGTTATTTCCGGGATCATTAAATGAAAATTACAGAGTTCATGTAATGAAAAATTACGCTTATGGTTATGATTTAGCTAGTTGGGTAAATCAAAATCTTAACGAAGATGATATAGTTTTATCATCACATCGTTCGATTTCATTATATAAAAACAAAACATATTCTTCTATTTTTTTATGGGGAGTTGATTTTTCAAAAAAAGATTCTGTAATTTACAGTAATTTTTTAAAATCAAAAAAAGTTAATAGAATCGTTTTTTATGATAAAAAATCTAATTATGAAATATTTGAAAAATGTTTGGGTAAATTACTTTTTTATAAAAAAGATGTTGGCCGATATGTTGGTAGAAATCCACTAAATGTAGGTGAAATGTATGATGGATGGATTTATGAATTAGATTATAGAAAAATGCCTGACTGTTTTACTCAATAATTTATGTTTAAAATTTTTTATACAAGTTCAGAAAATAATAAAAATTTTGGAGTATCTAGAGTGGTAGATGAACTTAAAAGAAACTTAAGTAAGGAAAAAATAAATATTAAATTCTCTAACAATCTAAATGATTTCTTTACCTTTAAACCAAATATGGTTCATATTCATGGATGTTGGAAACTACATTTATTAGTTATATTTTTATTTTCTAAAATAAAGGGAATTAAAACTGTTATTTCACCTCATGGAATGATTGATCCTTTTTCTTTTTCACAAAAAAAAATCAAAAAAAACATTGCATGGTATATTTATCAAAAGTTTATTTTGTTATACTCTGATTTGATAATAGTAAATTCTAATCAAGAAAAAAAACATTTATTAATAAAGTTAAAAAAGAACAATAAAGTTATTATAATAAATCATGGTATTAGTTTACCTGATAAATTTCCTTTTAAAAAAAAGAATAGTAAAACTTTAAATTTTGTTTTTTTTTCTAAATTGCATTCATCAAAAAATTTAATCAGTTTACTTAAAATTTGGACATCTGATGATTTTTTTAAAAAATTTCATTTACATTTGTATGGTGAGATTGTGGATAAAAAATACTATCTTAAAATTAAAGATTTAATTAAAACAAAAAAAAATATTTATTACAAAGGGAGATTGAATAAAAATGTACAAAATAAATTGTCTAATTATGATATTTTTTTGCATCCATCTAAATCAGAAAATTTTGGATTAGTTATAATCGAAGCTCTTTCCTCTGGTTTGTATCCTATATTAAATAAAAAAGTAGACTGGAAAATTTTAGATGATTATGGACTTGGAACTTCTATAGAATTTAATAAAAAAGAATTAAAAAAAGCAATCCTTAAAATTAATATGAAAAGAAATTATTTAACTAGTAATAATTGCAGAAAAGAAAGATTTAAATTCGTTAAAAATAAATTTAATTGGAAAAAAATTATCAAAGAATATATCTGGCAATATAAAAATTTAAAATTTTAATTTTTCTAAATATTCAAATTTAGAGAATGTTGGGTGACAGGTCCAAAGACTTAAAATAACCAAGAAAAAGAGTGTCTTTAGGTTTTTTATGGGTTTAAGTTCAAAATTAATTAACAAAAAAATCAAAATTGGAAGAAAAGAAAATGACGATAATCTAATTATATTTTTACCACTCATATAAACACCTGAAATAATTGGTTGTATAATTATTAAAAAAGAAAATATGAATATAAAAATATTTGTGTAGATATTGTCTTTTGTAAAAGTAGTATTGAATTTAACAAAAAATATACAGAAAATAACTAAAGGTCCAAAGCTTAAAAATGGCCAAATTAAAAAAATTAATAATTCTCTAAATGTAACATTTTCTAAAAAAATGCCAAAAAAATGAATAAAATAAATATCCGAGTGTGTAATATCTTGAACGCCAGCTTTTGAATAAATAAAACCAATCAAATATATTAAAACAAAGATCATAAAAGACAAAAATATATTTAGTTTGGATAGGAAAAACTTTTCTCTTTTGAAAATTTTTATTAACAATATTGATATAATAATGGCAATAGAACTTTGTCTTGCAAAAGATGAAATTATGAGACCAGTAAAAAACGTCTTTTTGTTTTTATTGTCAATTCCCATTATTGTTATTAATGAACCTAAAATAAAAAAGAGATCAGTAATTATAAGTGGACTAGCTATATAGAACCTAGTTTGATAAGGATTTAAATTAAAAAGTAATAAAACAAATAATATAAAAAATAAATTTTTGTTATATTTATTTAAAATATTTAATAATAAAATATTGATTGAAAATATTAATAAAATATCAAATATTCTGTATAATTCAAAAATATTAATTGAAATAACTTTAGAAATAATTCCAATTATAAATGGAAAAAGAAATCTTTCAGCATGTATTGGTTTAAGAGGTATATCTGAAATATTAGGAGCTTTCAGTGATATTTCATAATAAGAAATTCCATCAGCACCACCAAAAGTCAAGCTTTGTGTGTAGTCAAAGTATGAATTAGTTAATAAAATAAATGTTAAAATCAATATCAAAAAAAAGTAAGAAATTTTAATGTTTTCACTAATCATTTTTTAATTTTATTTACCAAATAATTTCCAATTATTAAAAAATCTATGTCAGTACGTATTATACAGTCTAAAGCTTCACTTGGTTTTCTAACGATTGGTTCATTTTCATTAAAAGATGTATTTAAAAGTATCGGAACTTTTGTGATATTATAAAATTCTTTAAGTAAAAGTGACAATTTTTTATTGATTTCTTCGTTAGTTGATTGAACTCGCGCAGTATTGTCTATATGTGTTATTGCGGGAACTAAAACTTTTTTATTTTTTTTAACTTCTGCAACTGAACACATGTAAGAATTAAAATAATCACTTTCAAACCATTCATTTTGATATTCTTTTAAAACTACAGGTGCAAATGGTCTAAAAGACTCCCTTCTTTTAACCTTTAGATTAATAATATCTTTCATTTTAGGATTTCTTGGATCAGCTAAAATAGATCTATTTCCTAATGCTCTAGGGCCAAACTCCATTTTTCCTTGGAACCATCCTATAATATTTCCTTTTGATATTAATTCGGCAACTAACTTTATTAGTTTGGTTTGATTATCAATTAACTCATAATGTAATTTGTTATTATAATTATCATCATTTAGAGTCTTTAAAATTTCTTCATTGGTATATTCGTTCCCCAAATAAGGATTTGCAGAATTTTTAATTTTTCCAGTTTTTGCTGCAACAACTAGTGCTGCACCTATTGCCCCACCGTTGTCTCCAGGAGCATAATTAATAAATGTTTTTTTGAATAAATTTTGATTATCTGTTAGGATTTTATTTGCCGTAGAGTTTAAAGCACATCCTCCAGAAAAAACTAGATTATCAGAAAAATTTTTAGAAACAATATTTTGGAGTATTTTATTGAAAAAAAATTCATAAACTTTTTGCACTGAACTTGCAAAATTTTTTTTGAAAATATCTTTATTCTCAACACTATTTATGTCATTAATAAATAACTCCTTTAATTTATTATTATATATTTGATCTATTGATAAGTTTTCATCAGCTAAATATTTATAATCATTTCTATAATGATTGAAAAATTCTAAATTAAGCTCGAAATGATTGTTTTGTTTTTTTTTAAAAAGATTTGTTTTTATTTTTTCATAGTATATCGGTTTACCATAAGCAGCTAAACCCATCATTTTATATTCTTCTCCATAATTTTTAAAACCTAAAAATTGTGTCATACCATGATAAAAAATTCCTAAGGAATGAGGAAAAAAATGTTTTTTCTTAATTATGATTTTTTTATCAAAACACTGAGCAATAGCACAAGTCACAAAATCACCAGAGCCATCAATCGATAATCCATTTGCTTTATCGAAATTGGAGGGAAAAAAAGCAGATGCTATATGTGCTTTATGATGCTCTATATAATGAAACTTTACATTTTTTTTTAATGTAAATTTATTTTTAATTACGTCTTTGATATTAATCTTTTTAAATATCCTTTTTGAAGAAAAATTTCTTTTTAAAGTAAAATTTTTTAGATAGTGGAAAGCTTTAGGTGCTAAATTACTAAAAGGTTTAGTATTAAAAGCAATGTCAGTTATTTCATCTGAATTTTTATTTGCAATCTTTAAACATTCTTTGATTGACTCAATTGGATATCCGGCAAAATGCTTTTTACGGTTGAGTCTTTCCTCCTCTATCGCTGCTATTAATTTACCATTTATGACTAAACATGCAGAAGAGTCTGCATGATATGCATTGATACCAAGAATTACTCTCATATTTTTTTATATATTTTTTTTATATCATTTTGATTAGAAAAATTAATAAATAAAAAATTATCTCTTAAAAATCTTATTTTTTTTTTTATCTTTGAATTAGTTAATATTTTAACATGATTTGAAATACACTCTAAAACAAAAAGACTATAGATATTTTCCTCTGAACAAATAGTAAATTTAGATAATGCTTGCAATTTTTTAAGTCGATCATTTCTAATGTATCCCAAATTTTTTAATCCATTAATATTCAATCGATCACCAACAACATATATCTTAAATTTCAATTTTACAAGTTTAGCTATAAAATTTTCATTGAAAAAAGAAACCTTATTTTTATGAAGTCTATAATAAATTAAAAAATCTATTTTTTTTTTAATTTTTTTATTGAATTTGAAATCTTGAAAAACAAAATTAAATTGACTTCTTTTTTTTATTTTTTTTGACAAATATTTTTGAAGTAGATCAGTTGAAAAAATTACTTTTTCAAATCGGAAAAAAATTAATATATTACTTACATAAAAAAAAACTGGAAATATTAAACTTCGTATTAAATAATTAAATATGTTTGATTTATTAAATTTTGCTCCACCTGTAATTGGACCTATAATTGTTTTAGGTGGTAAAAATAAGAAAATTAAAAAATTCCATAATGGTAAATAATTAAGATAGCCAACTTTATTACCTCTTAAATAATATTTCCAGCAGTAAAAAATTCCTACAAAAGGAGAAATATACCTAAAATTTAAAATATTTTTTTTGTTCAAACTAATAATTTTAAATTTTCTATTTTTGATATTTATTTTTACAAATTTTCTTGACAAGTTTCCTTCACCACTTTCTTTAGAAAAGTCAGAGGCCCACAAAATTAATTTTTTTTTAGTCAATTGTAAATTGATATTTTATTGATTTTATAACACAAACATATTAATAGCTTAATTATATCATGAATAAAAAAAAAGCACTAATAACAGGTATAACAGGCCAAGATGGGTCTTACCTTGCTGAATTTTTACTTAAAAAAAATTACATAGTTCATGGTATCAAAAGAAAATCATCATCATTTAATTCCGGAAGAATTGATCATATTTATGAAAACAATAATTACAAAAAAAGTTTTTTTCTTCATTATGGAGATTTAATAGACTCTGAGTCAATCTTAAAACTAATAAAGAGAATACAACCAGATGAAATCTATAATTTAGCTGCGCAAAGTCATGTTGGAGTAAGTTTTCAACTTCCAAACTATACAACACAAGTTAATGCTTTAGGCACATTAAATATTCTTGAAGCAATTAAAACACTTAATCTTGAAAAAAAAACAAAATTTTATCAAGCATCGACTTCGGAATTGTTTGGAAAAATTCAAGATAAAAAACAATCTGAAAAAACAAAGTTTTATCCTAGGAGTCCGTATGCTTCTTCAAAACTTTTTGCTTACTGGATTACTAAAAATTATAGAGAATCATACAAAATATTTGCCTCAAATGGAATATTATTTAATCATGAGTCACCCAGAAGGGGCGAAACCTTTGTTACTAGAAAAATTACTATAGGATTAAGCAGAATTATAAATGGTATAGATAGTTGTCTATATTTAGGAAATTTATATTCATTAAGAGATTGGGGGCATGCGAAAGATTATGTAGAAATGTGTTGGAAAGTTTTACAATATAGTAAAAGCGATGATTTTATTATTGCAACAGAAAAACAATACACGGTCAAATTTTTTGTAGAAAAGTGTTTTGAATTTCTTGGAATTAATATTACTTGGTCAGGCAAGGGAATAAAAGAACAAGGAAAAATAAAGAATTTTGATAAAAGTAAATATCCAAATTTAAAAAAAGGAATGGTTGTAATAAAAATTGACAAGAAATATTTTAGACCTAATGAAGTTGATAATCTTATAGGCGATTCTAGTAAAGCTAAAAGATTTTTAAAATGGAAACCTAAGACATCTATTAATGAACTAATATCAGAAATGATGAATCATGATTTAAATTTATTTAAAAAAAGAATTTAATTAAAATGAGTAAAAAAATTTTAATTACTGGTCAAGAGGGTATGGTTGGAAGTGCAATTTATAGACTTTTGCAAAAGAAAAAAAATTTTTCTATAATAAATTGCAAAAGAAAAGACTTAGATTTTACATCACAAATTTCTGTTGAAAAATGGTTTAAAAAAAACAGACCTGATATAGTTGTAAATGCTGCAGGTAGAGTGGGTGGTATATTAGATAATTCAAATCACCAAAGTGATTTTTTGTATATTAATAGCATGATTGGCTTAAATATAATTAATTCATCTTTAAAGTATAATGTAAAAAAATTAATTAATTTAGGTTCTGCATGTATTTATCCAAAAAAGGTAAGACAGCCGATACGTGAGAATGATCTATTATCATCTGCATTAGAAAAAACTAATGAAGGGTATGCAATATCAAAAATAATTAGTTTAAAATATTGTCAGTATGTTAAGCAAAAATTTAAAAAAAATTTTATTTCAATCCAACCTGCTAATTTGTATGGAGAAGGTGATAATTTTGATTTGAAATCTAGTCATGTTTTACCAGCTTTGGTCAAAAAATTTACAATAGCAAAAAAAAATAAAAAAAAATTTGTGGAAGTTTGGGGTTCAGGAAATGTAAGAAGAGAATTTCTAAATGTAAATGATCTTGCAGATGCAGTTTTATTTTTATTAAAAAAGAATATTAAAGACGATTTCATTAATATTGGCAGTGGTGAAGATATTTCGATTAAGAAACTAGCGTATTCGATAAAAAAAATTGTGAATTATCAGGGTGAAGTAATTTTTAACAATAATTTTCCTGATGGAGTTAAAAAACGAAAAATTGACTGTTCAAAAATTAAAAAATTGGGGTGGCGACCAAAAATTAAATTTAATGAAGGTCTTGAAAATTATTGTAAATATTATTTAGAAAGAATTATGCCTATTGAATATTAATTAAGATTTTTTGATTGGGAAAAAATTAAAGTAAAGTAGTAAATGATTATAGTTAAAATAAAGATATAAATCTTATTTAAATTTATATAATTTAAAAATATCGGCACTAAAATTATTGTAATTAACACTATTAAGGCCACTGAATATGAGTATTTTTTTAACAATAAGTGATGAAGATGTAATCTATCTGGGCTAAAGGGACTTTTTTTCATTAAAATTCTTTTAAAAAAAACTCTTATTAAATCTATACCTGGAATTATCATGTATATGACAACTTCATCTGTAAATTTTATGTATTCAAAATTGTATAATTTAATAAACAAATAACCTATTATAAATGAAATTAGCAAAGATCCACTATCACCTAAAAAACTTTTGTTTTTAAAATTTAAATAAGAGTAAGATAATAAAGAAATAATTAATATTTTAATTAAAATGGAGTCAGAATAAAAAATTAAAATACTAAAAAAAATGATTAAAGAATATGAGCTAGATTGCAAGTTCATACCATCGAACATGTTAAAAGCATTTATAAATACTATAAAACAAAAGCAAGTAAAAAAAATTGTATAGTGAAATAAACTAAAATCTTTATCTAAAAAAGAAAATTTAATTATTTTAATATTTAAATTATTATCTAAAATCAATAATCCCAAAATTACTATAGATATTAATATTAATTTCAATGAAGGAGATAAATTTAATCTATCATCTATAAATCCAATTAAAAAAATTAAAGAACAAGAAATTATAAATAATAAAAAATCATCTTTATTTTCAAAATAAATTTCACTTAAAATATAACTTTGGTTCAAAATTAAGAAGATCATTAAAAATATAAGATTAAAAAAAATTATCGTACCACCCGCTAGTGGTATTGGTTTTTTGTGAAGTTTTCTCTTAAAGTCTGGTTTATCTATGTTAAAGTAGAAAAATTTAATTTTTTGAAAATTTATTATAATTAATAAATTTAAAATTGTTATTAGTAGAAATAGAAACTCAATTTTCATTTTTTTTATTTAATTGATTTAGATAAAATAAAAATGATGAAAAAATAATAAAATCAACCCCAAAAACAGCATAAGAACTCTCTAAGACAGACCTTAAAAGAATTATTAATAAAATTATAGAGCATAAATAACTTTTAGTATCTCTTTTTTTTTGAAAAACAATTTTTTTTACTATCAATGTTAAACAATATAAAGATATGATGATGTAAAAGAAAAAACCAAATAATCCTGAAGAAGATAGAGCATAAAAAATACCATTAGACGCAGATTGATTTATTAAAAACCTATCTCCTTGAGAACCGTATCCTATTAAAGGAGAATCTTTAATTTTATAATATAAATTTTTCCAATCTTCAAATCTGCCTGATGAATATGATTTAGGATCTACTGGACGTTTAAAATCATCTTTAATTACTTTAATTGTATTTTGATCTAGAATGAGACCTACATCACCGTTAACATTATTTTCGATTAAATTTTTTTGAATTACTGGTAAGTTTTTTAAAAATAAGATAATAAATAAAACGATAATTGGTAATACAAAATGTATAAAAAAATATTTAAATTTTTCATAAATTTTGTTTGGACTTTCATACCAATAATTTAAAATTATGAAAACAATCAATAAAACTATTGTAGTTCTACTTTGAAAAAGCAAAATTATAGTCGCAATTGTTACAAATATAATGTTTTTTATTGCATTCTTTTTTCTTAAAAAATTTTGAAAAATTATCAAAGATATGATGAATATTAATAAAAAAGTTCTTGATGATCCTGTGGACCTTGGGCTATTTTTACCAAAAAAAGTTTCACTGGAAGTAAAGAAAGTATATAAAGATCTACTATCGGTGTATATGAAATTTACAAAAGTTTTATAATTTAAAGTTGTAATCAAAACCAACATTAAAAAAGAAATAAAACTAAAAATTATATATCTATCTTTGTAAAAATGATCATTAGATAACTGCAAAATTAATAAAATATTTATTGCGCTAATTAAATAAACAAAATTTAAAAATGAATTTTGATATAATATTAAACCTGGTATTTGAAATAAAAAATATATAACAAAAATAAAAAAAATAAAATTATCTTTAATTTTAATCATATTAAAATTTCGAAAAAATAAAAAAATAAGTATTGGAAAAATTAAAATATTTAATAATTGTCTTAAAAAATTAACAATATTAAAAAAAGTAAAAGTATTACTTTCATTTGTTTGATATTTAGAAGATAAAAAAGGTAATAAGTCGTTAAAGTCTGTAGATATTGATAACCAACAAATTGAATAACAAAATATTAAAAAAAATTGTATTTTGGTTATACGTCCTAGGTTAAAATTAATAAAATTCATTTTTTTTCATTATCTTTTTTAAATTCATCGTTTATATAAAGCCAGAAACCTATTGGATAAAAGAAAATTAACGAGAGCCAATTATTAAAAAAATTTCCTGACGGTATCAAAGGGAATAAATTCAAAATAATACCTATATTTAAAAAATAAAAACAAATTTCGATATTTTTTTTATTTTTTTTTATTAAAATTTTAAAGGTTTGAAATAATATCATTAAGAATACAAATATGACTATCGTAAATGTAAAAATACCACTGTCAGAAAGAATTTGAAAATATATGTTATGAGGATGTGTTGAACATTTGATTTTGTTATTTCTATCTCTAAATTTATCATTTATTTTGATATAATTTTTTAATTTTAATTCATTACAAGCTTTATAAAAAGTTTTTATACCAGTGCCATTTAAAATATTATTTCTAAATATTGTTAAAGCTGTATATGATAAATCTTCGTGTTCTTTGGAATAATATCTAACGATACCTTCATATCCCTTATTCCAATCTGTTGAAACAAAGCCAAGTTGTTGAAGAGTGTAATTTACATATTTATATCTAAAGCTATCATTCAAGCTAAATAATAATGTTAAAAATAAGAAAACAAAAAATATAAACTTAATCTTGTTATGTGTTATCAAAAAATATGAAAAAAGTAATACTAAAAATAAAAAAAAAGCAGTTCTTTCAGAAGAAAAAAAAATAAAAATTCCTAAAAAAAAAGGAA
>MDSZ01048491.1_pt1 | contig 37810 bp, 34 predicted proteins | sample 811201 | NCBI WGS metagenome assembly MDSZ01 (sample SAMN05326647, study PRJNA326480) | marine metagenome | isolation source: seawater | place: Indian Ocean: North | collected 2010
AGATGAGAAAATAAGTCAACTAGAATTTAGATCTGGAAATAAGAAATTATATGTTAAAGCAGACGCTTTTATACTTGGAATGGGGGGAATTGAAAATGCAAGATTCGCTGAGATTTTGAATAAAAAATCTGCTGGTATTGAATATAGAAACTCTAATATTGGTAATTTTCAAGAACATCCACATATTTATGGAATAGGATCTTTTAATTATGGTAAAAATAAAATACCCGAAATATTAAAAAATAAAATTCCTTATTATAAGGATGGTAATTTAGTTGGGAAAGTAAAGTTTAATATTATAGCCTGGGATGGGATAGGAACTCCTAAAGTTTCGTTTGATTTACAGTCTAGAGACTACAAAAAAGGTTTTTTAGAAACTTTTATTGACTATTTTAAAGCAAAAATAAGGGGCGATGTATTTATAACTATGAGATGTGAACAGACTCCAAATAAGAAATCAGTGTTAGATTTTAATAAGAATGAAGTTAATTGGAATGTCTTGGGATCTGATTTTAAATTTTATTCAGATTATTTGCGGAGATTTGTCTCATTCTTAAACTATAGTGAAATGGGTAAAGATTTTAAATTAGTACAGAGAGACTCGAAAAGTGGTTTTGCTTTTCCTGAAAGTACAAATGGAGGGGCTCATCATATGGGTACTGTTCCATATTTTAAAAATGGATCCTCTATAGATGTAAATTTTAAACATAAGAATTTTTCCAATTTATACATAGTTGGGTGTTCAGTTTTTCCCACATCAGGGTTTGAAAATCCAACGCATGGAGCAATTTCCAGTACTCTTGCAGCAATTCAAGATTTAATTTATCAGCAAGAAATTTAAATTATGAAAAAAAGGAAGTTCCTATATTTAATATCTGTTGGTTCTTTAGGAATCTTAACTTTAAATCATTTTATTGATAGTGATAAAGAATATTTATCTAGTATTGATGAAGATCAAAAAAAATTAATTTCAGAATACAATAATAAAAGAATTAAGAAGTTAAGAAAAAATATCAGTGAAGAAATAAAAAATGACTATTGGAATAATAAAACTATTTTTGTGGGTAAGAGGCTCTATACTTATGCAGAGGTTGATTTAAAGAAAATTTAGAAATTTTGTGAAAATTCTAAAAATATTTTTAATGCTTACGAAATAGCTTAATATCAGAATATAAAGAAGAAGATTCTAATAAACAAAAATTATTAGAATAATTTTTATCTTTACAGATGTGTAAGTAAGATATTATCTAAAAAAATTAAAGGAATATATGAATAATCCAGGATGATTTGAATGTGTTATAGTATTTTCAAAAAAACAATTGAGATACGAAAAGAAATACGAAATTCCAATAAGCTATTCGAATATTATATCCAACTATCTAAAGTCTAATGGTTTTAATGAAATTTTTAAATCTAGAGTTGTTACTAGCCTTTATTATGATGATGCTTATTTCACAAACTACAAGGAATCTAATATTGGGTTAAGTTCAAGAACCAAAATAAGAGCAAGATATTACGATTTTAATAAGTTTAATTTCAATATAGAATTCAAAAGAAAGGAAGATGAGTTAAATATGAAGAAATTTTTAACGCCTTCATCTAGAGTTATCGGTAAACATTTACCCCTAAATGGTGATGTTAAAGATAATCCTCATATAGGAATTAAATTACCTGAAAATATCATGAACATTTATTATCCTAAAGTTTTGGTTTCTTATCTTAGAAATTATTTTTTATCCTCAGATCAAATTTATCGCATAACAATAGATACCAAAATTAATTTTTTTAAAGCTATTAATCTTGATAATGAGATTTTCATTAATAACAACAGAACTTTAAATCAATCTGTTCTAGAAATAAAATATCCAAATAATGGAGTAGAAAATCTAGAAATAATAAATTTAATTTCAAATAAGTTTAATTTAATTCAATCAAAATTTTCTAAGTATTGTAAAGCTGTTTCATTTTGTTTTTGAAATTTCTATTTGTTAGACTCAGAGCTATAAAGTAAATCAAAAACATTATTAGTCTTTTCTTTTATATTTTGTTTATTTATTTTTATTGTTGAGTTTTTCTCAACTAAAAATTTATTTAATTCTGGATATAAAACTAAGTTGTCTAAAATGATAGTGGCACCTGAATATTCAGGTTTTTTTTGATAGCTTGCAATTCCATAATTAGCGTTATTTATTTGTATATTATTTCCCGTAATAATAGAGTTGTCTTTGCTTGCTATACCTATATATGAATCTGTAATTTCAACATTTTTAATCTTAGCATTTGAATTCTCTCCAACACTTAGACCTTTATCAGAAATATTCCTCATTTTTATATTTTTTATTTTAACTTCTGTTCCAGATACATCTATTCCATCATTCCCAATATTTTCTAAAAGAATGTTACTAATTTCTCCTGTTGAAAAATCAAGATCAATAGCATCAGAAAAAATGTTTTTAAAAATACTATCCTTTATATTTACTCCTGATCTAATTATATTGATAGCATCTTCTGAATTATTTTCTTCAAAGCTTACTGAATTAATATTTACATCAGATCTGAAGAAAGTTATTGCGCCTGTATAAGTAATACCGTTTTTATTGAATGAATTTAATCCTTGGAATATGGTATTAGATATATTAGATGTCTTATTTGCATTGATAACTGCAATACCCTGACCTGATTGATCAGTTGACTTTATTATCACAGGTGAATTTTTAGAACCTATTATATTGATAGGTCCATAGCTAATTATTGAGGCATTATTTGTTAAATTTAGGGTTGTATTTTCACTGATTTTCAGATTGTAATCCTTAGGGATTTTTATGTCAAAATTTACTTCCCATTCTCCTGGTAAAAAATAAATTTGCTTATTATCTTTGTCCAATTTTATAAAATCAAAGAATTGAAGTGTATTTAAATCTTTTTTTAATTGAGTAGTCTCATCAGTTGTATAAATTTGATCATAAGATGATATCTTGGAACCAGCTACCTCATATAAAATTTTTGGGTTTTTTATTGGAATGATGGAATTGAAATTATATTGAAAAGATTTATATTTTTTCTTTTTTTTGCCTAATACATAACATTGGTTTTCAGAGCAATAGTCGGTCGAGTTAGGTAAATATGTATTATTTGGAAATTCGTATAAAGTCTTGCCTGATTCACTAACTACTGATTTTAATTCTAAAGGGAGGCTATGTTTATTTGAAATCAATAATTGATATTCTTCATTTTTTTGGGAATTATTCAGAAGTAAAGCTTTTATGGCATAATTAGGCTTTAATTTTGATCTTATATATTCTTGGTTCTCATATAGGGTTTCTTTATTCCTAAAAGAATACCAAGGATAGCTTTTATGTAATAATGCTAAATTTTTAGATTCTTCAGGTTTTATCTCTTTAAAGAAATTATCTAACCAATTTTTGTTTGATACTATTTCTAATGATCTGCCATAAGATTTACTAATAGCACTATGTGATAGTAAATCTGATGCAATACCTCTAAATATTTTGCCCCTCTTAAGATCCCTTTTTGACTTAAAAAATTTCCTTTCAGAGTCAAGATCCATTTGCCTAAATCTCTCTCCGATAAGACCTGGCAACCTAATATTTTTAACTTCTTCTGTTAATGGATATATTCCTTCATGATCGAAAGGTATTGGTTCAATTAAACCAGTAATTGGGTTAAGGTAATACCTTAAATTTGCTCTATTTATAGAATGATCACTTCCTAACAAATCAGAAATAGCTAAAATCATACCCATTGCCTCAACATCAAATACTTCATCTACTTCTAATTCATTGTTATCAAAGCTATTTATTAATCTCCTAATTTGATTCATAGAACTTCTTCCTTTTTCGGTTTTCATAAGTTTATTTTCCCTATAAAATAAAACTTTTAAATTATCTCTTGAACCGCCTAATTTAAAGATAGGCCCTTCTCTACGATTGTTATTTTCTAAAATATATTTTTCCATGTTTTCTTCTATTGAGTAAATTGGATAACTCTTCCCATTAAGAACTACTGGAATAAACATAATTCTAGGAGAGACAATACCCGCATATTTATTCAACTTGGAGAAATACCATTCACTCATATAGTGCCGAACCCTTGGATGTTGAATAGCAAATCTTTTCATACCTAAAATAGTTTTATCTTCACCCACCTTGATTTTGTATGACCAAAGGCCATCATCTTGCCAATGATCAGGACCCCACCCTTTTAATCTCATTTTTACTTTATAAGTATCGTCTAAGTATTTAATTTTTGCATCTACCCAGTCAACATCTTTTGATAATAATGAGTTTTTAGCTTTAACCTTTTCTCTATCTTTTGCAATCTCCAATACGTTGCGATAGGAGATATCAATAATTAATGGATCTTTAGAGGAATAAAAAAATGACTTTACATAATTAATAGGTAGCTGAACATTCGTCTTCAAAGCAGGCTTAATAAAGGTCTCGATTTTGTTCTTATCAACTAATTCTTTTGTTTTAAAAATTAAAAAATAGCTGTAAGAAAAAAAGATTGCAGCAAAAATAAAATATTTATAATAATTCCAAGCTATTTTTATATCTTTTTTTTCTTTTCTATTAAATGTTATCTTCATTTAATATCAGTTAATGGGAGTATTGTAAAAATTAAAAATTGAATTAGGAAAATTACTAGAAAATGCTTCTCTGAGATTACTCAGAGATTTATCATCTTTAAGTTTAATATTTATAATAAAATTACTAAACTCAGATGGAATTTCCTCTAGGGAAATTATTGAATAATAGCTTGTATTTTGTTTTAAAATAGTGAATAAAGTTTCACTTGAATAATTTGTTTTTAATTTAATTGATATCGTATCGATATCATCTAACTTGGAAGTTAGAGATAATTTAACTTCTTGTTTATTTGATCTATATGATAAATATATAGCCAATGTTCCGAAAAATATAACCATAAATGCAAATAAATACTGACTAGCACCTACAGAGATTCCTAGACATATACTTAAAAGCAAAAAACCAAGATTAAAAGGTTCTTTAACTGCAGTTCTAAAGCGTATTACAGATAAAGCTCCTACTAAACCTAAAGAGAGAGCTAAAGATGACTTTACAACAGCAATTATTGATGCAACGCTTAATGTTACGATTAAAAGGGTATTGGCAAAAGATATCTTTGAAGAATAAGAAAGAGAAAATTTTGTATAGATATATCTTAGATAAAGCCCTGTAAGCAATGCTAAAAATAAAATTACGAATGACTCGCTTAACCCCAAAGGAGTTGATGCACTTTGAAAAGTTTCTTGTGGTACGTTAGTTAGAAATAGATCAAACATTCGAATAATATACATCATTTCTAAACATTTGTATATTTATCTTAAGTTTTTTCGGTTGTTAGGATTATGTAAAAATTTTAGAAAAAATATAAGTTTTAAAAAATATTTTAAGAATAATATTTTGACCCTTCTAAGTTGTAATTTGGCAAAAAATTAGTGAACTCTGAATAAATAAATTTTCAAAAATTTATTGTTCCTAATATCAATATCCTAAGCAAAATAATAGGCTTTTATAATCGTGACAATCTGAGAGTATTTGAATTTCTTAAAAAAATTTTTATATTAACCCAATTTATTATTTATACCTAAAAAAGGCTACATTGTTATGTTTTACACATCATTTGATTTTTTGCCTCAAAATTTTTTTTGAAAAATAATTCTTAGTTTTTTTTCGCTCTAATAAAAGTAGCTTAAAATTTTAATTAAAAAATATTGAATATATTATTTAAAAAAAATTGAAAGCCAAAATAAAAAACTAATTTAGCCAAATTTATAAGAAATTATAAATTGATTTTTAAAGTTACTTATGGTAATTTGATTAATCATAAAAATAAAAAAATTAATTTTAAAAGATCACATTTCTATAAGATTCTCATACTTTTTCTAGGGATGATAATGGGAGCTTTTTGGTACAGGCAAAGATTGCCTCCCTTACCTTTATTAAAGAAAGTTTATGAAGAAAATTCTCCATATTACAGAAGAATTAAGTCTATACCTTCATATAAAGAGGCACAATTAACATATTCAAAATATAAAAGTGGGGTGCTTCTTTATCTTGATAGATCTTATGTAGACACTATTGGAGATGATAGGCTCGATGGATTGTTTCTTATACAAATAAATAGGCATGAAACTCAGAATATAATACTTAAAACTAACTCACCAATAACTATTTATAGATTAGTGCCTGAAAAAAATTCAGGTTTAAACCATCAATATGAAAAAACAAATATCAAAGTAATGGTAAAGGGGGTATCAACAACGAATCTTGTGGATGTCGTAAAGAAAAAGTTTAAATCAGGAAATATAATTTTATCTCCAGGTGGACCAATCACCGCAGCTCCAATTTTGTTTTCAACTTATGGGCAAAAAATTCCAAATATAATTATACAAAAGACTTATTAACTAGAAATTTTTCAATTATTTTGTTAATTATCCATAACATCTTTGATTTTTATTTTTCACCCCTTAAATAATGTTATCTAGAAATAAGAGGATAACTTTCGAATCTAGGGTAAAATAACATGCTAAATAATTTTAATTGCTACTTCTAAAACATTTTTCAGTTGAATTGGCTTAATAAACTTATTATTTTCTCTCAGTTAGTTATTATTTTAAGAAAATTAGTAAGAATAATAAAAACATGTCTATAAGATAGTTATTTTGATTGATGTTTTGCATGATATTGATGGTTTAGTAATTGATTCCATATTTCCTCCATGTAAATTTTTATCCAACCATCCATAAAATAATTCTATAATTTATATGTATTACAAATTAAAATGTGTTGAGAATTAGAATAAAGAAAAAATTGAGTTATTTAAAGTTAGCGAATAATATAAATAAATAAAATAAGATTTAGTGAAAAATGTTTAAGGTTCTCAAAGAAATACATTCATCAATATTCCCTAAATTATTACTAATTTTTGCAGTTTTTTTCTCTATTGAGATCTCTTTTAAGGTAAGAAGATTTTTATTATACTGTTACAAAAATGAATCATGTGATTATTTAGTTGATGTTTTAAGAATAAAACAAGGCGCTACTCTAGGTTTGGGCTCTAAGCATGAAAAACTTGGTTATACCTCTAAAGAAAATTTAGATTTGACTATTAATAGCTATGGATGGAAAAATATAAATCTAAAAACAATTAAGAATGGGATAAGGTACGACGAAAAAAATAGTAATCCTATTGATGTTTTAGTAGTTGGTGAAAGTTCTGCTTTTGGGGCTCAGGTAAAAAATAATCAAACATGGCAATCATGTTTAAATAGAAAGCAAAGTAAATATAATTTTATTAATGCCGCAGTATTTAATTACGGCCCAGGTCTTTCTTACTTAAGAGCTGAATATTTATCAAATGAATTTAAACCTAAATTTATTATATTATCTACCCTTATTGGAGCTGGATTTGAAAGAGATAAGAGATCTTTTACTGGTGGTTATCCTGCAGTATCAATAATAAAAACTTCAAAAGGTTTAACATTTTCTGATCCACCAAATCCCAATAAAGCTGGATCAAAATATTCAGATGAAAAACCCAAAATAATAAATTATATTCTCGCGATGTCAGATTTAATAAGTAAATATCAACCTATTCATAGACAAATAGTATCTAATAGCTATAGCCAAGATCATCCAGAAGCTGCCTCTGTAGAAGAGATCCGCCCTTGGGTTGTACAAAAAACAAAATCTTTTAGAGTTCCATTTATATGGGTAATTCAATACCAAAATCAGATAACAAAAAAAATGGAATATGAAAGGAAATCACTTGTTAATGAACTTAAAAAAAATAATATAGATTTTGTAGATACTTATGAATATTTACATGGAAAAAAATCTGGTTTTGGTAAAAATGAATTATGGAATATGCATCATACAGCTATTGGCAACGATCAGGTTTGCACCTCTATCTTAGATTACTTAAATAAAAAATAATTTCTGAGATTAAATTTCATTATTAGATTTATCTTTATTAGCTTTTTTTATTTATTTTTGTTTGAAATACATCTAATAAATCTCCAATAGTGTTCAAACTTGACAACTTTTGTAATGTGAGTCTTGTTGACCATTTAAGTTCACACTCATGAAGAATTCTTGTATGAGACATACTATCCCAGCCCTCAATATCTTTTGCTGAGATTGACCTTAAGAAAAATTAAAAATTTTAAAATGATTGCAAAATATCTTGCTAACAAAATTTATATTTCTAATCTTCTCGACAAATCTGATTGAAATATATTTTCAGGATCCATATCATTTTTAACTTTTTTCCATTTCGGATATGAAGAATACGTCTTCTTAAAAATCTCTGATGTTTGTCTTGTATCTTTTGCTAAGTAAATCCTACCTCCTAAAGTGGCCAGTTCATTATCCAATTCTTGTAATACTTTTAATAAATCTTTATTTGAACCTGGTAAGTCAAGCGCTAAAGTCCAGCCAGGTTTCGGAAAAGATAAGAAGGCATCATTCTTATTCCCAAATCTCTTGAGGACAGTTAGGAAAGAATAAGCTGAAAATTTTTTTAAAGTATCCAAGACCTTGAAAACGAAATTTGTATTATCATAAGGAACTACAAATTGATATTGATAGAAGCCTTCTCGGCCATAAATTCTATTCCAATTACTTACACCATCTAATGGATGAAAGAATTCAGATATTGTTTGAATATTTCTATTCAATGTGGATGATTTTCTAAACAATAATTCATTAAAAGCTTTAACTGTTAGTTTATTTAAAATCCCATTAGGAATTAATTTTGCTGCACTGCCAATGTTCTTAGGATCATAAGAAAGAAAATCTTTATCAATATTTTTTAAGTCAACTATTTTTGCATGTTCTCCACAGGTTAAAACCCCTCTAGATTTTTTATGTAGGCTATCAATCCAAGCAACACTATATGAATACTCTTTATCTTTCGAACTCATTAAATCCATTAAAGAATTCAAGTCATTACAAATGAAGGTATCGACTTTCATAAAGGCAGTTTCGACTTTGATAAGTGATATTGTCGCTTCTAGAATGATTCCTGTTAAACCCATTCCACCAACTGTTGCCCAAAAATGTTCATCAATTTTATTATCCTTACCTTTTGTTGGCTTTAACTCTTTTATTTTTCCATCTCCAGTTACTATTAAAATTCTTGTTATGTGATTCCCAAGACTTCCATCTTTATGATGATTTTTGCCATGAACATCTGCGGCGATAGCTCCCCCTATAGTTACTTTTGAGGAGCCAGGTGAGACAGGTAAGAAAAAACCGAGAGGAACTATTGCTTCTAATAATTGATTAATGGAAACCCCTGCACCTACAGTTACTTTATCTCCAGAGACAGAAATTCCATTACAAAAATTTAAATTAAATACAAATTCTTCATTTATTTGTGCAGCGTCTCCATATGATCTTCCTAATCCACGAGGAATGCATTTTAAATCTTGTGATTGATTTAAAAAAGTTTGAATTTCATCTGTACTTCTGAAATTTATTAATTTTGAATTAACAAAATTCTTTCTGCCCCATCCTGAAATTCTTTCTTCTTTAATTAAACTCTCAAAATCTGTAATCCTATTCATAATTTTGACAATATAAATCTCGGTAAAATTGAAACAAAATTGATTATAACTCTCCACCACCATGGCCAATATTCTATCCCTTCCTTTGTTGCATTTTTAATTAAACTTTTTGCGAGATTATTTTTTTTGGCATACATAAACTTAGGAGATTTACCTCTTGACATAGCTGTATTAATTAAACCGGCTTTAATAATTCTTACTTTAAATGGTTTATTTTGACATCTAAGTAATATTCCTTCGCAGAAAATGGTTAAAGCAGCTTTAGCTGCTCCATAGTGATAATTAGATGGTCTCCCTATATCGCCTGCAACTGAGCTTAAAACCCATAATGCTCCATGTTTTGAGATCCTACTTTCAGATGTTATTTTGCTAATCCATGGTATTAGGGAATAGTAATTTACTCTTGCTATATCTAAAGCTTCATTTAAATCATTATTTGCTATCTTTGAATCTCCTAAGTAACCAGAGGCAATAATGTATAGATCAAAAAAATCTATAGATGGTTTTACCTTTAAATCCCCTTTAAGCAAATCATATTCTTCTATTGTTATTTTTACCCCATATTTAAAATTCATTTCTTTTATGAAAGATTCAATTTTTTTAGCTGTTCTTAAAATTAAATGGAATTTTTTTGTTCCTTTTTTCGTTAATTCGATACAAATTTCTTGAGCTATTTCACTATTACCGCCAAGAATGAATACACTTTTAAAAATTCTGTGTTGATTAAAGTTATCTTTAGTCATTCTCAAAAACTTTTTTTCTAATAATAAATAAAGATATAATCCCCAATAAACTAATATACCAAAGTGTCATTAATCTGATTATTGATGTTATTGGAATTCCATATTCAATTGGAATTGTTTGGGATTTTAATATAAAAACAGTAAATGCTTCAGTTAATCCTAAACCACCAGGTAACATTGTTAATGCTCCAACTAAACCCGCTGAAGTATGTGTAACAGTTGCTAATAAAGGTGAAATATCAAAATTTGATTTTATTAGAAGTAATAAGAAAGCAATTCCTTCCAAAAACCAAGAGAATATCGATAAAAAAGTAATTTTTATTAAGAAATTTATGCGTAATAAATTTTTAAAATTATTTAATTTGCTAAAGTCTCCAAATTTAAAAACATTTCCTGAAAAATTAATTTTTATATCAAAAAATGATTTTATTATTTTTCTAAAATTTGCTAATTTAAATATAATCAGAAAATTAAAAATTATAAAGAAAATAATAAATATAATATAAATCTCTTTTAAAGGTAAAATTAAATTTTTGCTATTGATAATTAAAAAGCATAATAAAAAAAATATAACTGAAATAAAATCAAAAATCCGTTCAAATAAAATTGAAAAAAAAGAATATTTTAACGGAATATTAAAAATTTTCTTTAAGAAAAAACCTCTAATCAATTCGCCTATTTTTCCTGGAGTTGCAGTAAAAGAATAAGATGCTAACCACAATTTATATTCGGTATTTGCTAAGGGGTAAAAGCCAAAACTATTAATAATTAATCTCCATCTGTAGTAACGTAAGATATAACCAAAAGATATTAATAATAAGCCAAGTAAAATTTCTGGGAATAAATTTTTTGTTAAAAATAATAAATTGCCTATCTGCCCAAAATCAGATAAAAATAAATAAATAAATAGAGTAATAGGAAATATAAATATTAAATATCTAAATGATCTATAAACTTTTTTTTTAATAAATTTACTCAATATAAAAATCCTATATAAATAGTTATCAATGTCCAACAAGAAACAATTATTTGAATAGGCTTATCCGTCAGTAATACTTTTTCTGGAGTCTCTAAAATATTTACTCTTAATTGATTCCCGATTATATCTTGACTTTCTTCGCTTAACATCTGATATCTAAATATCCCTAAAATAACGAAAGGAATCGTTATTATCATTAAGGGAGAAGTTGCTCCGCCTACTTGAGGCCCAAAGCACCACAATGAATAAGTCATAATAGTACAGGAAGTTAAAACAGATTCAAATTTATTTATTAGAGGTAGTGAATAGCTATCTAGTACTTTTCTAGTTATTAATTTACTATTTTTTATTGTAATTATTTCGGCTTTCCTTTTTTCTAATGCTATAAACAAAGAGAGCATTCCTACAGATAATAAAAACCAAAAAGATATAAAAGTCTCAGAAGCTGCCCCCCCTGCAATTGATCTAATAATAAAACCACTTGCTACACAGAAGAATTCAATTAAAGGAATATTTTTCAAATAAAAGCAATACATTATCTGGATTAAAAAATAAATAACCAAAAGATAAATAACAAAACTATTAAGAGAAAGTGCAATAAGAAAACTCGTAGCCAAGAGTATTATTGATAAAATTAAAGCAGTGGATCTGGATATTAATCCAGATGCAATAACTCTGTATTTTTTTGTAGGGTGTTTTTTATCCTTATTTTTATCTACACAATCATTAATTAGATATATAGAAGAAGAAATTAAGCAAAAAGATAAGAATGCTTTTAATGAAGCAATTAATATTTCTGGTTCAAAAGAAAAAGCAAAAAAAGGTGCTAAAAATACAATTATATTTTTGCTCCATTGATTTATTCTGCAGGCTTTAATAAAATGATTGATTTTTATCGAATTAAATGATTATTTTAATAAAATTATATAATGAAATTTTAAATATAGAAAGTTTTAAAAAATTATTTAAATTTAATAAATTGATTGGAGAATTAGTATTTTATAAATCAAAAATATATATTTGTTTTTATTCTTTTAATTAAGAAAAACTTTTAAGCTTAAGACTTGTAAAATAATATTAAAAAAACTACTTTGAATTTAATCTAATAAAAATCATATTTAAATTAAACTATTTACAATTATCTACCTTCCATAACCATCCTCCATTCCAACCTCCTAGATTTAAATACCAACTTTTAAAATTTGTTCTAATAATTGTTTTGTTAGCTATGCACTTAGATTTTAATCTCTCTTCGGTTTTTAAAATGCACTCATCTCCTTTTACGCTATTAATATTCGCAGGGTTTGTGCAATAAGCTGGAGATGATTTATTTAAGTCTTTTGCAAAATCGTTTAATGAAGGATATGAATTAGATCTATTTAGGTTTGGTAAATCAGCTAAGTAGTCAATTTTTCTATGGTCGATGTATTTAAAATGGTCTATATAATCTTTACTTTTGAATTTAGCTAAATCTCTGTCAACAATTCCATCTAGGGACCAGACTCGAAATCTATCATCTAACCTATTTCGAATTTGTACTTCTATGGTTCCTATATCAACTATATCATTTTCACTTTTGGCCAATTTTTTGAAAACCTCATCTGAATATTTCTTGACATTTTCTGGTGATGAAGCCTTAATATTTTCCCATAATATATTTTTATCTTTGCATTCTGTATTTGAGCAAATGGCGAATTTATGGTTATGTACTATTCCTGCATACATTGATGCCACCAAGTACAAAAGTCCTAAAAAGGCAATGAAAACCTTTGGAAAATTTGGTAAAATTCTGGCAGCAAATAAAAGAAAAATCAAACAATATTCGTATGTAAAATATCTTGAAAACTGGACTGTTGGAAGGAATCCAAAAAAGTGCAAAAATAAAGGAAATGCTATAAAAACAATAGAGATTATAATATCAACTCTTTTTAAGTTTTTTCTAAAAATTAATAAGCCAAATATTATTGGATAGGTGTAAAGTAAATTGCGAAAAATTTTCATCGTAAAAGTTAAGTTATATCCAAGAAAATTTAAATTAATGTTGTTTATTGCGTAAAGTGGAAGTGTAGATATATATCTTCTTATAGAACCTGCATTATGATAATCTCCTCCACTAATTAAGGAGAGAATAAAATATAAAAAACCACAAACTATAAAAGAAACTATTGAATTTAGAAAAAGGCTTTTGTTTTTATGAAAAAATGATTTTATAGATAAAAATAAAGGATAAACAAGTCCCTCGGGCCTTAATAAAAAAAGTAAAGAAGACTTTAATATAACTCCTTTATTATTTAATTTCATATCTGATTTAATTTCATTTGATAAAAAATTTATCAAAATTGCAGCAAAAAATATATTTTCCATCCCAAGCATTGCTTGTCTACTCATAAGACCAACTACTGATAATAATGTCGCACCAATTAATTTAATTGAGATTGATTTGCTTGGATTGATATCGTATATTTTGTATAAAATCCATAAAAAAGAAAGAACTGAAATTAATTTCATTCCATAGTATGAGTAGAAACCAAATAATTTGTAAATCAGAGAAACTATTAGAAAATATAGGAAAGAAGATTCTCCTCCAGTTTTGTAGCCAGGATTAAATTCAAGGAAATGTCCGTTTATAAAGTTCTTAGCATAAATTAAGTGAATCTCAGCGTCTCCATATAGAGTATTTCCATTAAGCATTAATTGATAAATTGACCAAGAAATCATAATCAATGTAATTATTTCTAATACTTTATATTTATCAATTACTCTTTCTAAATTTCTTAATTTCATTTATGCAAAAGAAAGTATAATTTAATCATCCTATCATTAAGTACAATTAAATCTAATAAATTAATTTGTAAAAAATAATTGAAAAGTCTTCAGCAAAATTATTTTAAAAATTTAATATCCACTATTTTTAGTTTATATAAATTGAAACAATTAATTCTAAATATAAAAATAATTTCTTAATTTATTCCAATAAATTTAATTATATTAAATTTTATTCTGATCCTTTACTTGAGATTTCTAAAAAGTTTTCCTAATATTAATCTATAACCCTCTTCAGATAAGTGATTGCTATCTATATAAAGAAGTTTTCCTGAAGTTTGTACTTTACATGTCGAAAGTTTTTTATTACAGAAGCTTTCAAATGTATCAAAAATTTCAAGATTAGGTATTTCTTTAACCTCTTTTTTTAAAGTTAAATGAAAATCTTTTCTTGCTATTTGTGACTCTTGCATTGAAATTCCTTTGAAGCAAAAACTTGGAATATTTTTTCTAAACCATTCTTTTTTGCATATGCTTAAAGGATTATTTTTAGTATTAACCTCTGGAGGAGGTAGCAAAATATAAATATTATCTTTTGGGTTTTCTATAGCGAATTCACGAAGTTTTGAAATCCAAGAAGAGATAACTTGTTCCTTATTAATTACTTCTGTGTAATTATCATTCCAAAATGTACTCTTTAATAAAAGATTATCACTTGAACTTGATGGGTAAAAATAAATTGGATTTCTATTTGCAATAATTATATTTTTTTTGTTGTTATTAAATTCTGAGGAATTATATTCCTTCATAAATTTTTCTTTCAACAAATAATTTTTCTCATTATTTTTTATTTTACTTATGAGGTATGGGTTAGAATAATTAACTCTTGGAAATGCTGTCCTATAAATTGAAGCTAATTTTAATTGATTTTCTGGTAAACATTCTTTCATTACACTATATAGTTTTAAAGCATGACTATCACCTACGATAATTAAATCTCTGGGAGTTTTTAAATAAGAAGAACAATTTAAGCTACTTTCTGGGTTATTAATATCTGGTTCATTTTTTCCTAGAAATAACTTGCCTAAATAAGGTCTTCCAAGAATAAAACTAATTATGGCTGAGAAAAAAATTAATCCTATACCTAAGGTTATTGTTAAATTTCTCTTAATTGATATAGACCTTAAAGGTAGTTCAACAAAACGATAAGATAAAAAGCTAATAATCAAAATAAGAGTAAATATTGGTATTAATGTTTGATTTGAAATACCAACTGTCCATTTGGACAAACTTAAAATACCCCAGTGCCATAAATATAAAGGATATGAAATTATTCCAATAAAGATTACCCATTTAAGTGTAAGTAACTTGTATAAAACTCCATTTTTGTTTAGGCTAATTAAGAGAATTACTGTTAGAAATACCATCGTTATATTTGGTATTGGCGAGGATATATTTGGAAGAATCATTAATATTGACATGAGAGAAAATATTAATAGAGAAGGTAACTTAGTAATTAATTTTTTAAATCTATTACTATTTTTAAATCCTAAGAAAAGTAAGCATCCTGCAGCAATTTCCCAAAAACGACTTGAAATTAAAAAATAAGCAGCTGGTTGATCGTAATTGTATAAATATACAAAAAATGATAATGATGTTGCTCCTAATAGAGATAGAATTACAAAAAAATATTTACTACCATTTATTGTGTTCCTTGAGAAACCAGATACCCAGGATAATAAAGGGTATATGAAATAGAATTGTTCTTCTATACCTAAAGACCAAGTTTGAGTAAATGGATTTAATTCTGTGCTAGAAGCAAAATAATCAGTTGAATTTTGATAAAGATATATATTTGATAATCCAAATGAAGCAGTTAATGCTGTTTTTAAATAAACAGAGGGTTGAGAACAAAATGCACTTATACAGATTGCCATGATGATAAGGAAAATTGTTAAAGCAGGTGTAATTCTTTTTAGTCTTCTAGAATAAAAATCACTTAAGAAATCTTTTATATTTTTGTTTGATTTTCCAGATATCGATGAAGTAATAACATATCCAGAAATTACAAAGAATATATCAACTCCTAAATAACCATTAGGAAGCAACTCTTTATTAAAGTGGTTCAATATTACTGCTAATACTGCAAAAGCTCTTATTCCATCAATTTCTGGTCTATATTTCTTATTTGATTTTTGTGGGTACAATAAATTTTGCAATTAAATTTTTTAAACTTAATTAATACTATATAAATAAGTTATAAAAGTAAAATCTTGATTAATTCAAATCTTATGATTTATGTTTCTAATATTTTTTTAAGTTGATAAAATCTTTATTAAAAAATATATAAGTTAAATTTCTATAGTTTCATAACGATATTTCTATTCAATTTATTTGATTGAATCCTGTATTAATTTAATTATTTGATTAGCAAAATATGAATATCTAAATTTATCTGATTTACTTGAAATTAAAAATTCATATATTCTATTTCTGTATTCATTAATTTCATTCTCCTTAAAAGAAGAAAGAAAATTAATCAGTTCCTTTGGGTTAGTATTTTTATCTATTCTTATAAATAGATTTTCTGGCACATTAATATCTTTTGGACCAAAATAAACCGGTATTGATCCACTTAACATTGGATCAAATAATTTTTCTAAAAGCATTTTAGGTTCTCCCATATAAGGCTCTATAGCCAAAGTGAAATTATAATTATTTATCGTATTTAATTTATTTTCAATACTGCCTTTATTAAATATTTGAGGGAATTTTTTTTGGTAGTAAAAAGCTATAAATCTCTTAAGGAAACTAATCCTATTAACCACTGCGATAAACGGGAAATCGACAGGAATTACAGATTCATTCCATCGCCTACCATATAATGAAAAATTTTTAAATTTAGATAATCCCCTAAGCAACTTATTTCTAAACCTATAAGATCCTTTATTACTCAATGAAAGTATATTACTTCCTACATAACATAATAATTTTTTTCTATTATTTTTTAGGATAAAATTTTTATTTTTTATGATGTTTTGCTTTTTAGGTATACTCGCTTGAGTGTAGAAAAAGTATTTTGGTTTTTTATTGACCTTATTGCTGCATATACAATTAATCAGTATTTTTTTATAAATTTTAGGAAATAGTAAGCTAAATCTTCTTCTACTTAATGGAGTTTCATCTGCCATATAAAAAATATCAATTTTTTTTGTAAATAGGTTTCTTATTAAAAAATTTAGTATCGATAAAATCCTAGGTTCATTTATAAAGAAAACTAAATCATATTTTTTATGTTTATTTTTATTATATGCTTCAAAAATTATATTATTTTTCTTGCCTAAATTATACAATTCAAGAAATCTTAAGTTACCATTTTCTCTTAATCCATCACTTGCCCCTTCAAGATAAAATGGAAAGTAATCATTAATTCCTATAAGTAATTTAGATTTATTATCCATAACTAATTCATTTTGGTATGGAGCAAATCATATTTTTTTCTAAAAGCTTTTTTAAAATTCATAATCATTATTTATTATTGATATGGATTTAACGGAATTATTCCCAAATTTTCCAAGGAGGAGTATTAGATTGCCATAATTCTTCAAGATTTTTTTTATCTCTGAGAGTATCCATTGCTCGCCAAAATCCTTCATGTTTATATGATGTTAGATTATTTTGTTTGGCTAAAGTTTTTAAAGGAACGTCCTCCCAGATACATTTGTCATCTGTAATTAAGTTGAATACTTCAGGCTCTAAAACAAAAAAACCACCATTTATCCAGCCTCCATCTCCGAGTGGCTTCTCTTGAAAATTTTTAACTTTGTTATCAATAATGCTTAATGAACCCCATCTGCCTGGAGGCTTGACTGCCGTTAATGTGGCATTTTTACCATTGTTTTTATGGTGTTTTATAAGCTCTTTAATATCAACATTTGATAAGCCATCTCCGTAAGTCATGCAAAAAGTATCCTTAATATATTCTTTAACTCTCAATAATCTTCCACCAGTATTCGTATATTCTCCAGTATCTACAAGAGTAACCTTCCAATCTTCCATCATTCTTTTATGGACCTCTATTTGATTTGTATCCATATGAAATGTTACGTCACTAAGGTGTAGTGAGTAATTCGCAAAATATTCTTTTATCAAATAACCCTTATATCCACAGCAAATAATAAATTCATTAATTCCATAGGAACTATAAATTTTCATAATATGCCATAAGATTGGTTTCCCACCAATTTCTATCATTGGCTTAGGTTTTAAATGAGTTTCTTCACTTATACGGGTTCCAAATCCTCCAGCTAATATAACTGCTTTCATTTAGATCTGGTATATTAATCAATAAAACTCTACCAGACTAAAGATAAATTTTTATTATTTTGAAAAGTTTTATAATTCAGGTACATAATTCATTATTTCTGAATCCCTGTAATCAATTTCTCCAAATTTTATTTTTCCTTTTGCATCAATCCTAGACCATTCTTTTTTAGCAAAGTTCTTCAAAGAATCAACATTTCCACTCCCAAGGTTTCTAATGATAGGCTTTCCTTTTTTAACTTCTTTATCAAAACACCAGTGATCAATCTTTTTAACACATTCAGAGATGTGAAGAAAATCTCTTTTTTGTTCCCCCTTAGTCATAGGAAAATCGTTACCTTGTAATCCACTTGCGATTAATTTAGGCCAGAATCTTGAAGATCTCTCTCCTGGACCATATAAATAAAAGGGCCTCAAAATAACCATTTCTATTTTATTTTCTACTGCAAACCCCCATGCTGCGCAGCTAATAGCGGCTTTTGAGGCTGCATATGCATTTGTGGGCATTAGAGGTGCATCAACTGGAATTTTTTCATATCTTTCTGCAGATTGTCCATATTCTATTCCTGATCCAATACAGATTATTCTTCTAATATTGGCTTTTTTAGCAGCAATAAATAAATTTAATGATTGAAATACATTAACTTCAAAGTATTCTTGCCAATTATTTGTTTGTTCTGAAACACCATAAGCTGCCAAATGTATAAGTATTTCACATTCATTCAATTCTTCTGACCAATCATCGTTCAATGATCCTTCTAAACATCTAATATTTTTAGAGTTATGTAATTTTGACTTAGATTTGTCTCTTGTTAAACAAAAAAGAAAATGATTCTTCTCTAGCATATAATTAACTAAATTACTCCCAACAAAGCCTGAGCTTCCTGTAATAAAAATGTTCATTATTTCCTGTTTGTATAGTTGTTAACTATAGTTTAATAAATTTCTCAATTATTAATACTTTAAGATACTAAAGATAGTTAATGTATCTGAATGATTTCAATTCAAAAAAAAGTAAGCTTCATGATTTTATGTATAAAAAATATTTGATTGATCCAAAGAATGCAACACATATTAGGGTGGGCGTAGGAATTATTTTGCACACAGATAAAAAGCTACTTTTAGAGAAAAGAGCTGATTGCCAAAAATGGGGACTAATAGGAGGGGGAGTAGAAGTTGGAGAGGAACTAAAAATGACTGCATTAAGAGAATGCCAAGAAGAAACATCACTAAAATTAAATAAAAATAATTTACAATTTTTAGGGGTTTATTCTGACATATCACAATATCGGATCATTGAATATCCTGATAATTGTTTTCATGCTATTGATATAATTTTTTCATACAAAATCGCAAAAAATTTGAATCCAAAAAAAAGTATTGAAAGTTTAAAACTAACTTTTTTCCCTTTTGATTGTTTGCCTAAACAATTAGTACCTCCTGCTAAAAAACCCATAGAGGACTTCATAAGATTAATTAAATAAAAATATTTTTTCAATGTTATCTTTTTAATGGGGTATATTAACTTAAAAATAATTTTAAAATTTTACAATTAGTATGATAAGTTTCGTTATTTTATGTGGAGGTTTAGGTAATAGGTTTCAAGATGTATCTAAAACTCTCCCTAAAATTCTTGCCAAGATAAATCCAAAACAAACTATGCTTGATTGGCTTGCGGAAGAATATTTACCTAAAGATAGTAAAATTATTTTAGCCACTGGTCATCTGCATAATAAAATATCTCAATATATATCTAATAAAAATTATTTAGATAGTATTAAATTATCTTATGAAAGAAAAAAACTTGGAACAGGTGGAGCAATTATAAAATCCTCCAGATTAATAGATTCAGAAGATTTTATAGTATTAAATGGGGATACAATTCAAGAAATAAAAATTTCTGAGTTTTTAAAAAAATCCAAATTCTCAGGAAAAGAAGTGATTAATGTAGGATGCACAAAATCTGCATTAAGTGATTCAGGAAGAGTGGTTATTGATGAAGATTATGTAATAAAAAGCTTTACAGAAAAAAAAATTCCAGACTCCCTTAAAAATAAAAGTAATTTATTTAAACTTTGTTCAAGTATTGGTATTTATAGATGTAAGACTTCATACTTTAGAGAACTTCCTATTTCATGCATATCTTTAGAAGATGAAATTTTACCTAATTTAGTTAAATCTAATATGGCAAAAGCTTCAGTATTTGAATATTCTTTCCATGATTTTGGGACACCTAATAGGTACAATAAAATACTTAATAACTTCAAATCATTTTAGTATTCTTTATAGCAAATAATGGAAAAATCAATCCTTGTTGGCAAAGGTAATGGCATAAGTAAATATTTATCTAAGTCATTAGGTATAGAGATGATTTCATCAATAGAATTAGAGAGAATTGATCTCTCTAATTTTGATAATATTATTTACACTTCAACTGATCCTTCTCATTTTATTGAACAAAATAAAATGTGTAAATACTTGAATAAGAATATTAGAAGTATTTACAGAATTATAGAATCAAAATTTTCTGGAAGATTAATATACTTATCGAGTATTGAGTCAGGGCCAATTAAAGTTAAGAGAGAGAATTTAAATGATCAAGTAGAAGAAATGTTCACACCATATTCTTTCAGCAAATATTCTGCAGAATCTTTATTTTTATCTCAAAATTGTTTTAAGCAATGTATAGTTTTACGGTTGGGGATGCTTTGGCCAACCAAAACAAACTCTAATCTTTTTCATGCACTTAAATCACAACCTGAAGATATAAATCTAAATTTTAATTCAAATTTTTACTTAACACCTTATTCTCTTGTACTTAGATATATAGAGAAAATTACTAAAGAAAGAATTAGTAATGATATTTTTGGATATTTAACATCTTCAAATAAGTTTTCCTTATCAAGTTTATTAAAAATAAGAAAAATAAATTATTCTGATATTAATAATAAAAAGTACTTGTACTTAACAAAGGATATAAGTTATGAAATTAAAAATCTCTCCACTGGTGGTTGGTATGATTGGGAAAAAGAATCAGACTACAATCATATAATAGCTAGTTCACTTAATTTAAATACAAAAGAGGAAATACTTCCAAACCGTTTTTAATATTAAATTTTATATATCTAATTCGCCCCAAATTTGTTTATTAAATATTAATACTAATTTAGCTAATGAAGAAATCACTTAATTAGGATTGAAATTTAATAATTAAATCATTGAATTGAATTATTTTAACTTAGATCTTGATTACATAAAAAAGGAAACAGCAGAATGTGATTTTCGCAACAGTAATATTTTAATTACAGGATGTGCAGGTTTTTTAGGTTATTACTTATTTAATTACTTTGCAAAATTCAAAGAAAATCTAGGTATTAAATCAATAACTGGATTAGATTCATTTTTATTAGGCTGCCCAGAGTGGTTGCAAAAACTTAAAGATGTTAAAGATTCAGATATTGAACTTATTGAATTTAATATTGGAAAAGATAAAATAAATGATTTATCCAATGCAAAAGATATTACACATATCATTCATATGGCTTCAATTGCCTCTCCTACTTACTACAGAAAGTATCCTTTAGAGACTGTTGACGCGAATATTTGGGGGTTAAGAGATCTTTTGGACTTTTACTGTAAAAGCAAAAAATTAAAAGGTTTTCTATTCTTTTCAAGTAGTGAAATTTATGGAGACCCTGATCCTGATAGCATACCCACAAAAGAAGACTATAGAGGTTATGTATCTTGTACTGGTCCAAGAGCCTGTTACGACGAAGCAAAAAGATTTGGAGAAACGCTATGCTCTATTTTTAGAAAAAAATACGATCAGCCAATAACAATTGTTAGACCATTTAATAACTATGGTCCTGGAATGAAAATTAATGATAAAAGATTACCAGCTGATATAGCAAAATGCGTAATTGAAAATAGACCTATAATTTTATTTTCTGATGGAAAACCTACAAGAACTTTTTGCTATGTGGCAGATGCAGTTTGTGGTTATATAAAAGCCCTTAATTCTGGCAATAAAACAGAATATAATATTGGTATTGATCTTGAAGAAACAAGTGTTTATGAATTTGCAGAATATAACTTAAAAATTGGTAGAGAATTATTTAATTATTCTGGTGAAATTCAATTTGCAAAAAGTGTTGATAAAAAATATTTAACGGATAATCCACAAAGAAGATGCCCAAATATTCATAAAGCTAGAAAGGAAATTAATTACAACCCAAAAATCACCTTAAAAGAGGGTATCACTAGATATTTATCTTACTTAATTAATCAAAAATGAATATCGCTGTAATAGGAAGCGGCTACGTAGGGTTGATCACGGGACTATGTTTAGCTGAAAAAGGTCATAATGTGAGATGTATAGATTTAAATAAAAATATAGTAGAAAAAATTAATAAAGGTATTCCAAATTTTTATGAAGAAGGTCTAAAAAATCTTTTAAATGCTCAATTAAATTCTGAAAGGTTTTTTGCATTTACTGAATTAGGTAGCTTAGATATTGAAGTTGAGATGATAATAATTGCTGTTGGAACACCTTCAGATAAAGCAGGAAATATTGATCTCAAATATATAAAAAATGTTTCGGTTGATGTTGGTAGATTTTTAAAGAAAACTAAACAATTTATCTCTATTGTTGTAAAAAGTACTGTTTTACCGGGAACCACTGATGAATATGTAAGGAAGATTGTTGAAGAAGAAAGTTCTAAGACTTTTGGCGAATTTGGTTTAGGAATGAATCCTGAGTTCCTTAGAGAGGGAAGTGCAATCTTCGATTTTATGAATCCTGATAGAATTGTTATTGGATACGAAGATCAAGAAACAAAAATTAAATTAGAAAAGTTATATGCAGATTACGATTGTGAGAAGCTACTCGTGAATAGTAGAACTGCAGAATTTATAAAATATGCCAATAATTGCTTTCTTGCTTTACAAATATCTGCTGCAAATGAATTAGCTAATTTAGCTTATCAAATAGGAAAGGTTGATATTGAAGAAATATTATATGGAGTACATTTAGATAAAAGATGGAATCCAATTATTAATAGAAAACGTGTAAATCCTGAAATACTGCAATATTTGAAAGCAGGATGTGGATTCGGAGGCTCTTGTTTTCCTAAGGATGTGAAAGCTATAAGAAATTTAGGACAAAAAAATGGTTTAAATATGAGAATTCTCGAATCAATTATTGAAGTAAACGATAATCAACCTTTGAAATTATTTGAAATTATTCAAAATATAAATAATCTTAATAAAAGTAATTTGCTTTTTTTAGGTTTATCTTTCAAAGAAAATACAGATGATGTCAGAGAATCTCCAGCTTTAAGAATTATTCCTAAATTGAAAAATAAAACAAAAAAAATATTTGCTCATGATCCTTTTGCAATTCAAAATTTTAAAAGCAAATTAGTTTTATTTGAAGGTCTCGAATATTCAGAAAATTGGGAAGATAAAGTTGGTTTATCTGAAGTTATAGTCGTCCTTACAAAATGGAAAGAATATAAAAAATTAGAAAAAATGGATTTAAAAGATAAAATAATCGTTGATCCAAGAAGATTTTTGGAAAGAACAAAAATTAATTCTAGGGAATATTATTCTATTGGATTAAATTAAAAAACTTTTAATTTAATTTCTTAAAAAAAGGTTTATGGGAAAATTTTATTAATGGATTTTTAGATTTGGGATTAATGATATAAACTTTACTCCTTTCTCCAAAAGGTGATTATTTTGATTTTTAATTTCATCAATTAAATTCCAAGGAAAGATAAAAAGATAATCTAATTCAATATCTTCTAAAATCTTTGGGCTTAAAATCTCTATATGGCTTCCAGGAAGTAATTTGTTTTGTTTGGCTGTTGAAGAATCAACTATAAATGGTAATAAATCTTCTTTAACTCCAGCATAATTTATTATTGTATTTGCTTTGGCGGCAGCACCAAATGCAGCTATTTTTTTGTTTTCTTTTTTTGCTTTTATCAAAAAACTTAAGAATTGATCTTTTAGATTTTCTACCCTTGATTGAAAAGAAGAATAAATTTCTAAATTATTTATTCCGAATTCTTCTTCTTCAATTAAAATTTTCTGTACATTTTCGTTTGTTTTGATTTTACTAAATTCGTGACAACCATATACTCTATAGCTACCTCCATGAGTTGAAATCTTTTCTACATTATAAATTTTTAGGCCAACGCTTTTAAATATTTGATTTACTGAAATTAACGATAGATAAGAAAAATGCTCATGATAAATAGTATCAAATTGATTAAATCTAATTAAATTAAGAAGACTTGGAAATTCAAGTGTAATTGTTCCTTGTTCCTTTAATAATAGACTTAATCCTAGAGTAAAGTCTTTTATTTCAGGGACATGTGCATAGACGTTATTTCCTATTATTAAGTCTGCTTTACCATATTTGCTTACCAAATATTTTGAGGTTTCTTCACTGAAAAACTTTTTTTCTACAGGAATATTTTGCATCTCTGCTTTTTGTGCTGTTTCTATTGCTGGTTCAACACCAAGACATGGTATTTTTTTTTCAACGAAATTTTTTAATAAATAACCATCATTTGAAGCAATCTCAACTACCAAACTATTTTTGTTCAACTTTAAGCTTTTTTCTATTAACTCTACATAGTCCTTAGAATGCTTCAATAAAGTTTTGGAATTACTAGAAAAATAAGCATAATCAGGTGTAAATAATTCTTCTGCCCTAGTGTAATCCTCTGTTTGAGCTAGAAAACAATTTTTGCAAACATTAACCTTTAAGGAGTAATTAAGTTCTGGATTATATTTTTTAGATTTTTCAATATAAGCGTTAGATGGAGGGGCAAATCCTAAATCTACAAGGGGTATAAATTCTTTAGAATCGCAAAAGCGACATTTCATAATCTATTTTTACATTTATAGAATATATATTATATACCTTTTAAAGTAATATTTATAAATGAGTTATATACAAATAAATTATGTTAAATAAGTTTTTTACTTGATTTTATTCCTAAAGTTTTGAATATTTAATCTAATATTTTCAATAATATAGTTTATTTTATTATTGCCTAAATTATATTTTTTAAAGTAAAGTAAATATTGTAATGATGCAAAAAAAAGTAGAGTTAATTTATATAAAAAATTTAAATTCAAAGATTCTAACCAATTAATTAATTTCTTTCTATCGGAACTTGATTTTTTAGAACTTTCTTGTTTTGGATGATATCTATAAAAAAAATTACTTCTTGAACCATTTTCATACAAACTATTTCTTGATGCAAAATAATAAACAATCTTTACATCTTCATGTATTCCGATATAGTTTTTATTATCTTCCCAATATTTCTTGTAAAGATTAGTTTTGAATGCAAAGGTGGGAAATACATTTTCTCCATCTCTATATGGAAAGAAATATCTATTGAGTACTTTTTGTTTACTTATTTTATAAACTTTATCTTTACTTTTAATTGAGTTCATGTATGAATTCGTTTCACTATTTTGATCAATAAAGGAAGCAGAACTTGAAAGTGCATCTGGTTTATATTTGAGAATATTATTATAGGTGCTATTTAGGAAATTCAATCCAATATTATCATCGTCATGTAAGATCATAATATAATCAGTTTTGCAAAGCATAACTAGATGCTTTATATGCTCAAAAACGTTACTAAATTTATGTTCATATTGAATTATATTGATTGCATTTAAATTAAAATTAATTTTTTCTTTAATCTCATTATAAATATTTTTTTTTATTGAAAGTGATACTTTTATATTATTATTTTTCTTAGATGCTATTATACTTTTTATAGCTTCAATACTAAACCTATCATTCCTGCTAATCATACAATATACCGACAAAACTATCATTTAAATTTCATTTCTTAGAATTATAAATGTTAATAAAAAATAAAGAAAAATAATATTATTTTCTTAATAAATCGAAAACCTCATAACTATAATAAATCAATATTAATATTTAAAAAGTTCAAAATAAAAACAATATTTGGATTGCAAAATTATTTTAAAGAATATCTTTATAGATCTCATAGTAACCTCTTACTGTATTATCGATATTATATTTTTTAAGAACTGAGTTTTTAATATTGCGCTCTTCGGATAATTTTTGTTTAATATCCTTTTTCATTAAATTTATAGATTTTTTTGCAAATATTAAATAGTTATTGGGTTCAATTAAATTTTCTTCTTCAATAATTTCTCTAAAGGCGGGTAAATCTGAACTAATGACCTTCTTTCCACAAGCTAAAGCTTCAACCGCGACTAGTCCAAAAGATTCTGTTAAGGATGTACAAATTAATAAATCAATTGCATTATAGATGCTTTCCATATTTCTTTTTTCTCCAAGCAAAATTACATCTTTAATTAAATTTAAATTTTTTATTTCAGATACTAGATCTTTGTTATTTTTATTCATTCTATTACCACATAATAAAAATTTAATATTTTTATTGTTAGTATTTTTAATTTGTTTAGCCGTTTTCAGAAAACAATTTATTCCTTTATTAGGGTCATATCTCCCAATAAATCCTATAAGAAATTCTTTTTCTTTGATATTTAGACTTGCCCTGAATGATTCTCCTAATTCTTTGTTAGGTCTGAATTTATTCATATCAATCCCATTCATAACAATTTTTGATTTGCTTTTTGAGTATCCTAATTTGTTATGAATATCAAATGAATATTTAGAGCAATAAATAATCTTTATTGGAAGGTAATATGAAAGTTTAGACAAAAGATAAACAATTAATTTTGAATGAAAACTTTCATATTTAAGTGAATAACTAGCATGATGTACAGTCCATAATATTGGAATATTTTTAAAAAATAAACCTAAAAATGATGCGGTAAAATCTGCGTGATATAGCCAACTTTGTATAAGATCAGGCTTTAAACTTCTTATTAGCAAAAAAGCTTGGAAAATCAATGCAGGAAAACTAATTATATTTTTTCCATTTAAGTAATATATTCTTTCTGCATAATTTTCTATTTCTTTCGAAAATCCTTTTTCACTAGTTAATGAAATTACTATATGTCGATATTCTCTATTATGTTTTTTATTTTTAATTACTTCACTCAAAATTCTTTGAGCACCCCCCCTCTCTAAGGTGGTTATGATATGAACAATGCGAATATTTTCTTTCTTAATTTTCATTCCATAATTTTATTAACTAAACTTTTTTCATATATTTTTTTTGTTTGATATTGAAGTATTTTAGAATTAGAGGAGCCACTAAAGCAGTGTCAATAATTTCATAATTTTTTAATAGATTCTGACTTGTACTTCCATAAGCTAATAGGATCCCTTCTGGTATATGATATCCAGTTCCAATATCTCTTTCGATAAAACTCATTCCTATTTCGTTTAGTTTAAATTTTTTGTTTTTGATTTTAATAAAATTGTCTTTGGCAATTTTTTTTGATGTATTAATTATTAAATTAACAGTATTAGATTTTTGTTTGTACCTTACTTTTATAATTTGCTTATTTGTAGAGTCCAAAATCAATTTTATTTTTTCACAGATTTGTTCGTTAGCTTTTAGATCTTTACATATTATATTTATATCTGGATACATGGAAGGTACAATTTTATAATTATCAGAGTTGAGATCTAATGCTTTTAAAAGTTTTTTTGGATCGTTAAGAAAGATTTCTTTATTATAAGAACCTCTTTCAATTGCAGCTTGACCCATGCTGCTCGCCACCCATAGATCATAATTATTTTCTTTTGCGAATGACAATAAAGTTTTAATTTGCTTGTCCGCGATATCCAATGCTTTAATTATTGATTTTCTCTTAAATAAACTTACTTTTCTAACAGAATTTCTAAATTCATTAGGATAAAAATCATACCAATATCTATGCATCATCCCAGCTAAATGATTAGTGAAAAATGTAGAAAATGATGGCTTGTATTTTTTTAATTGCCAGGTATAAGGGTCAAAGCTCAACAAGGGTTGCATTAATGATCTTCTGAGTTTATATTTTGGGATTAAAAGCTCTTTTGATATATGCAAAGAAATCTTTAAAATAGTTTTAAATGATATTAATCTATTAAAAATACACTTTATGAAATTTTTAACGTCAACTAAACTTATTGGTCTAGTCACAGCATTATTATTGCCAACTAAATTTAAATTAAAATCTTGAAAAACTTTTAAACTCTGAGGTATAGCATTACTTTTTGGAGCAAAAGTATCAGGTAAATAAAAGCTTATATTTTCTATTTTTGGGGGAGGGTATGATTGGAGAGATCCAAATATCCCTATAGAAACCCCCTTATTTGCAAGTATATTCCAAATTGGCGGATAATTTTTTTCAGCAAAAGTTTTATCTTGATTGATAAATTGTATTTTGTGTAAATTATTATTTACTCCTCTATAAAAAGTGGGCCAAGTAGACCAAGGATGTAATTCTCCTTGATCAAAAGTTTTAGTGATTTTAAATGTTCCTTCTTTATATAATTTTGAAATTGTGGATGATGGTTTAAGCTTTATGTAATCCAGAAGCAATTCTTTAGGTAACTCATTTAGTTCATAAATAAGGAGTTTTTTCATAATTATTTTTATGCAATAAACTCATGAATTAAATTTATTATATTAACAGCATTCGAATAATTAAATTTCTTAAATTAGAAAAATAAATTTCTTATTAAATCTTAATTATTCAATTTTTAATACATGGAAGCTTTTTAAAGAAAATTCGCTTAGGATAAAATATATTTAGGCAATCAATGGGTTTTAATATAGTTTTAATTGCCAATACTCTATGGTTTATTGAAAAATTTAAATTTGAGTTGATTAAAAAATTAGTTATAAAAAATCGAGTAAAATGTTTATATCTTAGGGAAGGGCCTGCTCATAATACAAAAAATATTGATTTTTTAATTTCCAAAGGAGTTACTTTTGAAAAATTGAATATAAGAAACACTTTCAAAATTTTTATTAAACAATTTTTCCAAACTAAAGATAATTTCAATAAAAAATCTAGGATTATTGTTTTTACTATAGGACCAATTATTATATCTCAGCTTCTCTTTTTTAAACAAAAAAAAATTATTGTATATGTCTTAGAGGGATTAGGGAGGGTATTTTCCTCAAGGAAAATTTTTTACAGAATTATCAAAAGATTAATTATTCAAATTTATAAATATATATTTAAAGACTGCAAAAAAATCGTCACATTGAATTATAGCGATGCGACATATTTAGTAGATATGAAGATCTCCACCCTTGATAAAATTTGTACCATTCCAGGCACCGGTTTTGAATGTGATGAATCAAAGTTGCAATATTTTTTTAAAATTTATGAACCTAAATATATTGATTACATTGCTCGATTAGTTGAAGATAAGGGTTTTTATTCTTTCTTATATACCAAATTATACATAAATAAACATATGCCCTTTTTATTGAGAAATAACAAATTCAGGATAATAACTCCTCAAACAGATATTGATAATTTGAGTGTAAAAGAAATCAAATATTTAGAAGAAATTGGGATAAGTTTATGTCCTTATGTTGCAGATCCTATGGAATACTATAGAGAATCTAAAGTAATTATTATACCAACTACGTACGGAGAAGGTTTATCAAGATTATTATTAGAAAGTTTATATTTTGGGATACCAATTCTTGTCTCACGCAATAATGGCACGGAAGAACTTTTACCTTTTGATTACAAATATTTCATTAAATCCTTCAATCCCTCCTCTATAGCCAAGCAACTGATGATGTTAATTGAGGATAAAGGATACTTTATTGATAATATTCCAAAACAAAAAAAATTAATAGATGAATATTATTCGTCAAAAGCTTCTATTAAAGCTTTAGAACAGATTCTATATAATTAAACTTATTTTCCGAAAGTTAAATTTACATTAATTCGATAATCATCAAATAAAGCTTAGGATATATAGAATCAAAATCAAATAAATTGCATGGCAAAAATATTAGTGACTGGCGGAACTGGGATGATAGGAAGATACCTAGTCCCTTTGCTTCTTGATTTGAATCATGATGTAACTGTGGCATCTTTGGATGGTTCTGAATTATGCGACCCCAGAGCTGATTTTAAAAAACTTGATTTAAGAAACATAAATAATTGTTTAGAAGTTTGCGATGGAATGGAAGAGGTATTTCACTTGGCTGGAGTTAAGGGTTCTCCAAAGATGTGTAGAGAGCAACCAGCAGATTTTTTTGTACCTACAATTAGTTTCAGCATTAATATGATGCAAGCAGCAAGAAAACAAGGGGTACAAAAATATCTTTTTACAAGTTCTGTTGGGGTGTATCATCCGGCTGAAATATTTATTGAAGACAATGTATGGAAGACATTCCCATCTGAGAACGATAAATTTGCAGGCTGGGCAAAAAGAATGGGTGAACTACAAGCAGAAGCTTATAAGGTTCAATATCCTGATTCAGATAATTTATACTGCATCGTCAGGCCTGGAAACGTTTATGGTAGATACGATAATTTTGATCCCTCTACAGGAATGGTTATCCCATCCTTAATTTCTAGAATTTATAGTGGGGAAGATCCTTTAAAGGTTTGGGGAGACGGATCTCCAATTAGAGATTTTGTGCATGCATCTGATGTCGCAAAAGCAATGATATTTGTAATGGAAAATAGAATAGATAAACCTGTTAATGTATCATCTGGTAAGGCAACTACTATAAAAGAGCTTGTAAAAATAATATCTGAAAATTTTGGTGGTGCAAAATATGAATTTACCGAAAGCGGTATAGCAGGAGATAACAAACGATTAATGGATATATCTAGATTGACTGATTACGGTTGGAAGCCAGAGACAGATCTATCAACAGGGCTTAAAGATACAATAGATTGGTTTAAGTTAAAAGGTCATAAAGGCTATGAAAGATATAATTCATTTAGAGAGGAGAACTAAAAAAATGAAAATAATAATTTGTGGGGCTACTGGTTTTATAGGTAAGAATTTAATGAAATATTTTTGTGATGATAAAAATGAAGTGATAGCAATATACAATAAAAAACCACCTTTAGCTGAATTTGAATTAAAAGCTAAGTGGGTTAAAGCTGATTTAAGGAATCCTCAGGTTTTATCGGAATATCTTCCAGGAACTGATCTATTTCTACAATTTGCCGCAACTACTTCAGGTTCTAAAGATATTACAGAAAGACCATATATTCACGTAACAGATAATGCAGTTATGAATTCATATTTATTAAGGGAAGCTTTTGAGGCTAAAGTTAAACATTTTATTTTCCCCAGCTGCACAGTAATGCTTCAATCTAAGGAATTTCAGTCTGAAGAAGATTGGGATCCTAGAAAAGAAATAAATAAAAATTATTTTGGAGTTGGAAATACGAAGGTCTATATTGAAAAAATGTGTAAGTTTTATTCAGATTTAGGATTAAAAACTACAGTAATAAGACATTCAAATGTATTTGGACAAAATGATAAGTTTGATTTAGAAAAGAGTCATGTATTGGGCGCAACAATAAAAAAAGTTTTAACAGCTTCTAAAGGAGATATCATAAATGTATGGGGTTCAGGCCAGGCAAGGAGAGATTTCGTTTTTGTTCTTGATTTAATTAATTTTATCTTATGCGCTTATAAGAATCAAAAAAACTCATTTGGATTATATAATTGTGGGATGGGTTATTCAATTTCTATAAATGAATTAGTTAAAAAAATAATTTTAGTAAGTAAAAAAGAATTATCTATTAAAAATGATTTAAGTAAACCCGATTTGCCAACTGCATTATCATTAGATTGTACAAAAGCAAAAAATGAAATTAAGTGGACTAATAATACTGATTTTGATGAGGCTTTAGCAATTACATATAATTGGGCTTTAGAGAATTTAAATGATTAAAAGTGATTTTAAAAATTTAATAAAAAGTTCAATTGAAGATCATAATAAATCTTTAGCTTATGTGCACTCAGAAAATTTTGAAAAAAAATTTGAAGAAATAGTAAACATTATTTTTAAAAGCATAAATTCTGGAGGTACTATTTATACCTGTGGAAATGGCGGATCTTTTTCTGATGCGCTACATTTTACAGCCGAGTTAATAGTTAGATATAAAAGAGATAGATATCCTATATCTTCTTTAACATTAGGATCTAATCAATCTAATTTAACAGCATGTTCAAATGATTATAATTTTGAAGAAGTTTTCTTAAGAGAATATAGGGCGTTTAGTAAAAAAGAAGATACGTTGATTGCTATTTCAACTAGTGGTAATAGTAAAAATATTATTCAAATAATCAATTATGCAAATAGCAAAAATTATAACTGGATTTTACTTACATCTGATAAGTTAAGAACAAGACCTGAAGGGGGCATAATTATTGAATTCCCATTTACAAGTACAGCAGCTGTTCAAGAATGTCATATTTTCTTTTTGCAATTGATATGTAGAGCTCTAGATTTTTTAATTTTAGGAGATGAATATTAGATTAGATTGATTGAGTATCCTTAAGAGATTTTGATAAGAAAATATTTTTACTTTTTTTAGAATTATAGAAAATGATTAAAGGAAAGATAAGGCCAATATTCGTAAAGTTCTGTCTAAATCTAAGAGAGCTGCCTAAGTTGAAAGCTCCTATTGTTCCGTAAATAAGTATATAAGTAATCGTAATTATTATAAATAAATATTGAAAGAATTTTATTTTTCTTGGATGCATAAAAGCTATGTTTATAACTTTATTCCATGCGATAAAATATAGTCCAATATATATTGATGAATCAATTACATAAAATATTAATTTAGGATTTGTTAGCAATTCTTGTATAGTTGGAAATAAAGATAGGTAAGGAAATAACAAGAAATAATTTCCTAATGAAAAAGTATCCCTGTTAAGTAAATATTCTCTTGATGTATTTGAACCTTCAGCCTGTAAAAATGAACCTTTTAAATATAAACTTTGATCAACTAAGTATTGGTTTTCAAATGATGAAATAATGAAAATTATAAGTAAGGTAAAAATTGAACTTATTGATAAAAAAATAAATATGTTTACTTTATTATTTTTATATTTCATTAAAAAAGGAGATATAAATGGAAATAATGTTACAAAAAAACCCAGAAATATATATGGCGCCGATCCAAGTCCTCTTACAAGAAGAAAAAGAAAAATATATAAAAATCTTTGAAAAAAAAGAGAAATATTGTTCCATTGATTAACTGGTTTAAAAATTATATTGTTAGCCTCAAAACAAATATAAATTAATGAGAGTGAAATAAAAGTTGCTTCCTTTGAGGGAAGTATGGTGTGAACACAATAACTTGGAATAAAAATTGCAATCCATAATAACGAAGAGTTTTTAGTGATCAAAAAGTTCTTTAAATTTTTCCAAATAATAGTACTTGTTATAAATGTCAAAATAATACTTGCAAGTATTAGTCCATCTGGGAGAAAGTTTAAAATTGCGTAATTAAACGTCGTAGTATTTGCAAAAAAAGGAAGGGACAAATCAGCGTCTCTTAAATTAACTCCACCTATTAAAAATCGAGCATCTCCATAACCTCTTTGCAATTTATTAAAAATATTAAAAGTAAAAAGAATACCTATTATCCTCAGAGAAATAAATACTAATAATGCTTTCTTAAACATAAACTACTTTGAAAAAATTAATTTTTTGAATATTCAATTTCTCCATTATTAAAATGTAAGTTAAATTGACATTTGCTCGCCAATTTATGATTATGAGTAATTATAAGTATTAGTGAATTAGAAAATTCATTTAAGAGATTATCAATAATTATATTTTCACTTTTAGAGTCTAGAGCATTTGTAGATTCATCAAGAATTAATATTTTTGGATCTCTTATTATAGCTCTAGCAATTCCTAATCTTTGTCTCTGGCCTCCACTTAGATTTATTGCCTGCTCTCCAAGTTGAGTATTAATTCCATAAGAAAGTTTATCGATCATTTCAGATAATCTGACTAACTTTAGACATTTATAAATTTTATCAGTGTCATTAAAAAGTTCTTTTTCTCCTAAGCAAATATTATTTACAATAGATCCATTTATTATTGGAACTTCTTGTGGAACATATCCTATCTTTTTTAGTTTTAATTCTTTAGGTAAAGATATTTCACCTCCCAATGGAGATATCAAGCCCGTAAGTAAATCTACAAAAGTTGTTTTGCCGCAGCCTGAGTTACCAGTAATTGATATGGATGAAGGGAAATCAAGTTCTAAATTTATCTTCTCTAGAGAAAAATTATCCTTTTTAACTATTTTGTTAGGCAATTTATTTTTAGTATTATTTTTTTCTAAATATGAAAAATAAACTTGATTAAAAACAACTTTATTGTTGTTATAAGAAAACTTGGTTTTTTCTACATTAGTTGTGAAGAAATAATTGTATAGATCTTCAACTGAAGATGAGTAATTAATTACATAGGACCAAATTCTATAAATTTGCTGAATCGTTGGTAGGATCTTTTGTGAAGCAAATAATAAAGTAACGAAATAAACATTTGGAATATTAATCTGATCAATAAAAATTGAACTACCATATAAAACAGAAATCATCGTTAAACCCAATACCTCCAACAAAAGTCTTGGATATTGTTCAAAAAACTCTCCTAAAGCAATCTTCTCTCTTAACTTTGATTCTTGAACATAAAATATATTAGTGTAATATTTTTGTGCTTTAAAGTGTTTGATGGTTTTGAGCGATTTAAAACCCTCTTGAATATATCTATTTATATCCTCATGCAAAAAAGATATTTGTCTAGATACTTTTGTTAAGATCGGTTTAGTTAATTTTGTTAAAACAAAATATGGGACTATTAGAAATAAGATTGCGAACGAAGTTGCCTTAGTATTTAAAATAATTAATGTCAAAAATAAAAGAATACACGTACTACCGTAGTTGATTAATAACATCAAGTTTTTTAAAACAGCAACAAAATAAGTATTGGTAGTTAAAAAATTACTTGAATACCTACTTAGATTATCTTTAGAAAGTAATTCATAAGGCTTTGATAAAACTTTTGAATATGCCTGACTAAATAAATTTGCCCCTATTGAACCTGTTTTCATTCCAGCTTCCCAAGTGACAAATATCCTTAGGAGATTTGAGGAAACAAAAATTAATGTAAAAATAGTTAAGGCGAAAAATTCTTCTTTTTGTGCGGTATTAAATGAAATGTTTAGCCTATTACTTAACCATGGAACAGATTCAGATAAACTTTGTTTATTTATTATGATGTTATAAGCTGGAATAATTAAATAGACGGAAAGTACCTCAGAACAAGAAGTAAAAAAAATAAGAATAGACAAAAATAACAAATTATATTTATCTTTAGTTGATGTAAGAGCAAGGATTTTTAATATTTGACCTATAGTACTTATCTTTTTCATTTAATATTATTAGAAATTGAGTTATACAATAATTCACAAGGACTGTTGCAAATATCATGTTTAACAACGGTATATTTACTCATATTTTTTTTAAAATCCTCCTGTAAATTTTCTTCAACCAAAAATAAAAAAAACCCCCCGCCACCTGCGCCCAATAACTTACCTGATTTAGCACCATAGCTTTTTGCGTCTTTGTAAATATTCAAAATCTCATTTTTGTTTTCTGAATCTGGGAACAATTTTATTTTGTGCTCCCATGTCTCTTCAAAAAAACTTGAAAAATCATCAAAACAAATCTTTTCTTTTAAAATATTTTCAGTAACCTCGTTGGCAATCTCTGCAATTTTTTCTAAAGATTTATTTCTCTTATTAATATCAATATTCTGATTTTTTTCTTGTACTTCACTGGAATTTCTTGTGATACCGGTATAAACAAGCATCATTCTTTTTGAAATATTTTGTACTAATTCAGAACCAATATCTAATCTTAAGATTCTATAATTTCCCTGTTTATTAATCGATAACAAATTAAATCCTCCACAACATGTTTGAATCTGATCTTGTACTCCAACATTTTCCTTAAGAATTTTTTGTTCAAAGTAGATAGTACTATCAGTTAACTCTCTTATAGAAAGTTCTTTACCTTTTAGAGTTGAAAGCGCCATTATTAAAGCAGCTGAAAAAGCTGATGAAGAACCCAGACCAGATCTTGCAGGTAAATCCCCATCGGTATGGATTTCTAAACCGTCTTTAATATCTAGATAATCTAATGCTCCTCTGATAGCAGGATGTTTTATCTTGTTTATATTATTGACAACTTCTATTTCTGACCAAGATATTCTATAGTTGTTTCCATAAAAAGGTAAAAGTTTTCTAATAGTTATGTAGCAAAATGCATTAATGGAACAAGAGACTATGTTACAGCCTTTTTCTTGATACCAACTTGGGAAGTCAGTTCCTCCCCCAAAAAAAGATACTCTGTATGGACATTTAGTGATAATCATTTATCTTTCAAGAAAAGTATTACCCTCTTTTTCTATTCTTTCTCTCCAATAATTCAGTAAATCTTCTAAGGTATTTTCATAACTTATACTTGGCGACCAGCCTGTTTTTTTAACAAATTTAGCTATATTGGGAATCTGCAAATCAGCATCAATAGGTCTTAATCTCTCTTTGTCAATTTTAAATTCAATAGTTTTATTTGTTGATAAACTTATAAGATCTCTCAAAATGTCTCCCACCTTAAGGGACTTTTTACCTCCAATATTATAATATGCGCCTGGCTGGGGAGAAGTAGTAAGTAGTTTCCAGTAAGCTTTAACAGCATCTCTTACGTCAGCAATGGTTCTCATTGAGTCAAGATTGCCTACCTTCACAATTGGATCTTGATAGCCATACTCTATTAAGGCAATTTGTTTTGCAAAGGTAGATTCCATAAATACATCACCTCTTCTTGGCCCAGTATGAGTAAACATCCTTGTGACTTGGGTATTCAAATCATAAGCTTCAGCATAATATCGGCCAATTAGATCTGTACCGCATTTTGAAATTGCATAAGGTGATGCAGGATGAAAATTCGTTTCTTCATCTATAGGGACCTTATCTTTAGAAACTCTTCCAAATACTTCTGAAGAAGAACAAACGTGCACTATAGCTTTAGGAGAGTATTTAAGAGTCGCACTTAAAATATTTTCAGTACCATCAATATTTGTTTGATAAGTTTCTAATGGATTAGTAAATGATACATGAGGATAACTTTGAGCCGCTAAATGAAAAATGTATTCAAATTTATGTTTAGAAAATAGATGATCAACACCAAGACTATCTCTAATATCGCAATTCTCTAAAAAAATCCGTTCTTTCTTATTTATTAACGGTATATGTCTGGATATATTATTTAGAGGGCTTCTCCATCTTGAGATTCCTATTATTTCGGCATCAGTATTATCTATTAAAAAATCTAAAAGATGAGATCCAACCATCCCTGTTATGCCTGTA
>MDSZ01216022.1_pt1 | contig 37767 bp, 15 predicted proteins | sample 811201 | NCBI WGS metagenome assembly MDSZ01 (sample SAMN05326647, study PRJNA326480) | marine metagenome | isolation source: seawater | place: Indian Ocean: North | collected 2010
AAGAGCATTGAACTTCCGTTTTGTAGAAATCAACAAGATCTTGTTATGCCAAGGCTTGAAAATCCGTTTGCTCATATACCAAAATTAAGCGATATATTATATTTAATTTTCTTAATATTAAAAAATGAATTGATCAAGCTTGTTATAAAAATCATTCTTATGATATTTGCAAAGATATGCGAGATTATTGGCGATGCGATTTGTAAAGCGCTTGAAATTGTTGGTAATTTAGCAGCGGCTGCTATCACTGGTACAAATGCAATGGATCTAATCAGAGAAACCATATGTGGCCCAGATGCTGATGACGATAAAGTAAAAGCCACAATGACAGACATGGTATCCAGTCTAGGCGTTGGCGGCGCTGCACTAGCAGATCCTGAAACAGCACAGAGCTTTTTTGCAGATGCAATTAACACAATGACTAGAAATGAAGCTATTGATGCACTACTTAACGGCCCAACCGATGAGGTAGCACAGCGAACTTGGAATCTAGTTAACTACGAATACCCAGAATATTTGGAGGCGTTCCCTAACCCAACTAGTATCAAAGCATTTATGAAAAATTGTGGAAACTTGATTTCAGCAGGCACCAAGAATACATTAAAAGATAGCTTAAATGTATACGCTGATGAGCTTGATTTACCAGCAAATCCAAGTATCTGTGCTTCGCCAGAAGAACGTGATGCTTTTGATAAAAGCCGCTGCGCTTTATTAGAAGGCAGAATGTCGCCAATGCACTGCGATGGACAAAATGAAAAACTAAAAGAGCAATTATTAGAAGATCTCGATCAAATTGGCAACTTACTACATGCTGGTGTTGGTCCAATTATTGAAGCTAATATGCCGCCAATTTTTTCTGATCCGGAGTGTGATAATGGGTTACTGCCGTTCGAGCCAGAGCCGGCTAAACAAGTTGCAACAATGGGATTAAAAGGAGACATCGACAAGCTGCATATGGCTTATGTTCAAGATATGCTGAATGAAGGTAATTTATTTACCGGTAAAAAATCAGTTGGTTTTGTAAACATGGTTCTTTCAGACACACTTGGTAATCCATATACTGTGCATCAAAGAAAAGCAAATGCTAACGAGTATTATGTTGACTTTAATACTGAAAATCTTACTTCCTTGTCAGAAGATGCGCAAGAAACACTTGGGATGGATCCATCCTCACCATTTCCAGCATCAGTGGTTGAAATATTACAAAAAGGTGCTTATCCATACTACGTTGGTGAATGGTTAAAATTTCAAATGGCGGGCTCAAACGGGGCTAATGATCTAAAAGGTGCACCCGGGGCAACTGATCCGTCAAAAAAATTAGTATTTAGTGCCAATAATACTCCCGGCCAAAGACAAACTAGAACAAAATCTTTTAGAGATTTGGGTTTTGTTGGATTTTTTGGGGATACAAATGTTGATTTGACGGCAGTACCTGATCATGGATACAATGTTTTAAGAGCGGTTGATTATGCAAACGATAGAGTAACCTTTACAAGATTGACCCGCAAACGAGATCCAGATATAACATTACGATTTAAAGATAATGCAAAAGGTTATAGATCTGAGGGTATTGAGCCGTTCTCATATGGATTTAATTTAGAGGCTTATTACGGTGACATAATAGAAAATCCTGACAAAGATATAGGAGGCTTACTAAATCAAGCAAATGACAATTGCAGAGTTGTAATAGTCGATAAGATTAATATGGCTTCAAATCCAGTAAAAGCGCTTGAAGAATTAAATAATGGGGGAACGCCCGCAACCACAGGAGAGGAAGGACTGGACGAAGATAGTGGTGTATTAAGTTACAGACGGTTTGAGTTTATGTCAGTTGATCCTACCTTGGATGAAATTGAATTAGAAAATTTCCCAAACCTTTGGATGTGTTTTAATCAACAAATGCCTTATCCTCCACAAGCTTACGCTCTATATGATTTATTCAAAGGAAACCTTCCTGTGGCGCCAGTAACTATTGAGGACTGTCTGGAAATGTACAACTCAATTAATACTGAGATTTTTGAATCTATTGTTTCTTCTGTTGCTGAGAATACAGAAGGTTGGCTTTTTGGGGCCGCACCAGATACTTTAACAAGGGATGACTTTGAATATGGAGTAAAACTTTCAGAAGACGATGCAACCTACAATGCTGGATCCCCCGGCGACTTTGTAAAATACGCGGACTATCGAGTTAGAAAGACTGAGGGCGGAACACGTGCTGTTGAAAGTGATGATGGAATTCTAGGAATTAGTTTCAATCAATGGTTGAACGAGCGTGATGGTACTCACCCAGATAAAACAAGGGTATTTTATCTCAATCCTGCCCAGTTTGGTGGGGTCTACACATTCCCAACATTTTATATTAAACCCAACACAGAGGGGGGAGGCTGGCTGTCTCTTGTAAATGCAATGTTTCCTGAGTATAGCCCTTGTAAGCCTAGAAAACAACAGTTAGTTAACTTTGAAGATATACAAGGTATGATTGACGAATCCTACCCAAGAATACCAGAGGACAAAAGGCTGAAAGATGATCCTGATTGTGTGCTAGAAGTTCCATTTAATAGAATACTAGGCCGACCAGCTAAGGCGGGAATACAGGCGCTGATAATGTCAATGATTAGAATTTTTTGTAGCGTGCATTTTTTGAAAGCGCTAGCTACATTTTCAAAAATAAATCCTAAATTCCCAGATAATTATGGAAATTTGTTTGCTGCTTATATAACGGAGAGAATGGAAGAGTCTTGCAAAGAAGGTGGCAATGATTGGTTTTATGGGCCATTTAAGGATGAAGAATTTTGGTATGCATTTTTAGAGCAATCAGTTCAACTTTATTCAAGAAGATTAGACGACCCGAATGATGAGGTATTCACGCCTGACAACTGCCCTCTTCATGTTCAAGATGCAATACAAAAAATTAATGATTTACAAGAAAGCTACAACTATCCTGATAAAAAGGACTTTAAAGAAGCTCCTACGGAAGATAAGGGGCTATTAGAAAGTCTTAAAAGTTACCGGCAAGAGAAAAATCTTGAAGCAATTGCTGAGGTTGAAGAGCACGCTAAATTAATATTACACGAATTAGTAAGTGAGCAATTAACAATTATGGGTGACACATTTGCTAACAATCTGCGAGAGAATGGATTCAGATTAGAAAAATGGACTATCGATGATTTATTTTTCATGAATTACATTAAAAATCACTCGCTAACAGTAATGTCAGATGGGCCATTTGTCGAGGCACCACTAGAAGGTGTCGCGCTTGGTGAAGGCGATAATTTGTATACAACAGGTGATGTGCTTTGTCTTCCAGATGGTACCCCCTATTCTGGTCCTTATCACACACACGTTGATGCAGATGGCGATTTATCTTATATGGTCGGGGAAGCACATAAGCCTGATGTTCCACATGATATATTGAGACCGTACGCTGAAAAAGTAAGTGTGGGTGTTAAAAAAATATCGAAAAATCTAATGTGGACTGTCACTTCTGGTCCTGATGTACCAAAATATACTTCTACGATTGTTCCTATCGGAGATGTTAGTTCATCAAGTCACGGCGGCTCAGGCCAATTTTATGTACGCAAAAAAATTAGAATTAATGGAAATGATCAACCACACGATTCTGCTGTTCGTCTCGTTCAAGGAAGCGAAGGCTTAATATCTGACAGTTTTCGTCACACTTTGCGACATACATATAATGCTTTGGGAGAAGTAACAGGAATAACTGGCAACATAGGAGTTCAGTATGTATTAGAATTTGGTCTATCCGGTCATAAGCTTACAGAAGTTGTTATTGATGCATTGGATTTGCCATGTAAATCTTTTGCGGGGATTCAGCCTAACAGTAAAATTTTAGTTTGCTTAATAGATCTTCTTAAAAAAGATCCTAAATATAGAATGACTATTGATTACATATTTTCCATGAAAAAAGCGTGCTCACTGACAGCAATTTATAATGACATGGGACTGCTGCCTTCAATCGGAGAATATACAGTTGATAGAGGGGATCTCCGATCGCCCGGAGATAAACCCGGTGTAGCTATTGATTTAAGCACGTTAGAGCCCGGCGAAGGTGGCAGGATTTCAATAGCATCAGCAGATACTACTGCGAATCTGGGCTGGGCTCATGAAAAAGATCGCCGCCCGGGCTGGCTTTCAGATCTATTATATTTAGATTACGATGAATGGGACCAAAAAACATTAAAGAAAACAGTAAAAAGAGTCAAAAAATTATTCAGACCCTACTATCGATTTAGAAGGTTTTCAGTTGAAGACAGTCTAGCTGCCGGCGGGCCATCACCTGCACAAATGCAATTAGATACTCTAATGGAATCTTTTAGACCAATGCCAATGACAGTGCTACCATCATGGATGAGATTTTTTCAACGTGGTAATCCATTTGATGCTAATGGGCAAGTGTGTAAAAAGCCTGATTGATCTAATTATAAATAGGAATCATTTAAATGTCTTCATTATCTGTAAAATTACCATTAGTTAGAGATATAGCAGATGGTTTTTTAATGATTAAAGATTTTAGAACTTTAATAAAACAAAATTTTAAAATGTTAATTATGACAAACCCGGGCGAAAGAGTCATGATTCCAGAGTTTGGTGTTGGAATTAGAAGTTATCTTTTTGAAAATTTTAGTGAAGTAACTTATTCAAGAATAGAAAATAAAATTTTTGAACAAACAGAAGCTTACATGCCGTTTCTTAAAATACAAGAAATGGTTTTTGAGCCCTCATCTTTTAATAACCAAACTTTAATAATTAAAATTCATTACGTTATTCCTAATTTAAACGTAATGGATTTACTGGAATTTACTATTTAAATTGAGGTTTTTTTATGTCAATGTCTAAAAAACAAAAAAATTTATTACCGATAGATTATACTAATAGAGAATTTGAAACAATTCAAAATGATCTAATCAATATTGCTGAGAGATTTTATCCTGATTCATTTCAAGATTTTAGCGAAGCATCATTTGGGTCATTGATGTTAGATGCGGTTGCGTATGTTGGCGATCAACTGTCATTTTACTTAGATTACAATGTCAATGAATCATTTTTAGACACAGCCTTTCAATTTTCTAACGTTGTTAGGCATGGTCGTGCGCTTGGTTATAAATTTCATGGTCGACCATCAACATATGGTGAAGCTGCATTTTATATTTTATGTCCTGCAAACAGCACAGGAATCGGGCCTGATAGAAATTATTTACCAATGTTAAAGAGAGGTAGCACATTTGCTACCGAAAATAACCTTTCATTTGTTCTTACTCAAAATGTTGATTTTAGTGATCCAAGAAATTTATTTGTAACCGCGCGCGTTGACTCTACAACAGGCGCACCAACATTCTACGCAGTAAAAGCTTTTGGCACGGTAGTCTCAGGTCAATTTGGTTCAGAAGAAATCTCAGTTTCTTCTTACGAAAGATTTTTACGTCTTGAATTAGAGACACAAAACATCGCAGAGATAATATCAGTAACAGATTCAGAAGGTAATGAATATTTTGAGGTTGATTATTTGGCTCAGGACATGGTTTTTAAAGAACTACCTAATCCAAATTTTAAAAATGACAACGTGCCATCAATTATAAAGCCTACTCTTGTGTCTAGAAAATTTGTTACTGAATTTGATAGAGATAGAGCTTTTTTACAATTTGGTAGTGGAAAAATTGGTGCCTCTTCTGTTGTTGCAAATCCACAAAATGTTGCAATAAATGTGTTTGGTAAAACATATGTAACTGACAGAACATTTGATCCAAGTAGATTATCTGAAAACGAAAGCTTTGGAATTGTTCCAACAAATACTACGTTAAATATAGTATTTAGAACAACTAATGGATCAAATTCAAACGTTGCGGTTGGCGGTTTAAACAGGGTTGTTTCTAGTGATTTACAATTTTTCAATGAGCAGGCACTATTGGGAACAAAAATTTCTTCTGTTCAAACATCATTAGAAATAAATAATGAAAAACCGATAGTGGGCGATGTAAGTTATCCAACGACTAGCGAAATAAAACAAAGAATTTACGATACATTCCCAACTCAAAATAGAGCTGTGACACAAAGAGATTATGAAAATATTTGTTATAGAATGCCCAGTAAATTTGGCTCAATAAAAAGAGTTTCAGTTCAAAAAGACCCAGATTCACAAAAAAGAAACTTAAATTTATATGTCATTTCAGAGGATACTGAGGGAAAATTTGCTTTAACTAATAATACTATTAAAAATAACTTAAAAACTTGGGTTAATCATTATAGAATGATAAATGATACTGTTGATATATTAGATCCCTACATTTTAAATTTTGGTATTGAGTTTAACGTCAAACCTCAATTAGCATCTGATAAATTTATAGTTTTGGATAATTGTTTGCAAGCTTTAAAAGAACATTTTGAAAATCCATTTTTTATTGGTGAGCCGCTGTTTATAAGTGACATTTACAAAGTTCTCAAAGATGTAGTTGGAGTTTTAGATGTTACAAAGGTAAAGATTTTTATCAATAGCGGTGGCCAATATTCGAATGCATCAATTAACATTGATGAAAACATGTCAGCAGATGGAACATATCTTATGATTCCAAAAAATGCAATTTTAGAAATAAAGTTTCCAGAAGTTGATATGATAGGAAAGGTTAGATAATGGCCATTGTTAGATATACTGCTAGCGCAGATAATACAATAGTAAACGCTTTTAAGCCAAATATGACCACTCGGGCTACGGGAGCAAATGCTGGTGCAGCAGACATACTGGAAATATATTCGGTATATTCAAGAGCCTATGTGAGTAGTTCATCGCGCCCGACCGGATCACAAGAACTGTCAAGGGTGTTGATACAATTTCCAACTTATACTATCTCTGCGGATAGAACAGCGGGTACAATACCTGCTAGTGGCAGTGTAAAATTTTATTTAAAACTATACAACGCAGAAACATCTAAAACTGTGCCCACAAATTACTCATTAAGTATTAAACCAATCGCACAAAGTTGGCAAGAGGGAGACGGTTTAGATTTAGAAAATTATACTGATGAAACAAGAGGTAATCGTGGTTCTAACTGGATGTCTGCCTCCAATACATCAGCATGGACTTCATCTGTTGGTGGAGATTACTTAACTGCCTCTGCTGATCCTTTGTTTGTAAAAGATTTTGAAAATGGTTTAGAAGATTTAGAAGTTGATATATCACCACTCGTAGAAGAATGGATTGCTGGCACTAAGTCAAACTATGGTATGGGCATTATGTTATCCTCTTCTTTTGAAGCGTTTAATTCTGCGTCATCAAACATTTACACAGGAAGTGCAGTAGAAAGAACAGGCGGCGCTCAAAAATCATATTACACAAAAAGATTTTTTGCTCGGGGGACTCAATATTTTTATAAACGTCCTGTAATCGAGGCTAGATGGGATTCTACAAAAAGAGATGACCGCGGCGATTTTTATTACAGCAGCTCGCTCGCAAATGCTGAGGATAACTTAAACACATTATATTTATTTAATTATGTTCGAGGTAGACTTAGAAATATACCAGCGATAGGCACCACAGGCTCTATTATGGTAAGTTTATACTCAGGCTCAAAAACTAATACAGAGCCCTCTGGTTCTAGATTATTGTTACATAATGGTCTTTACTCTGTAACTGGTGGTTATGTATCTACGGGTGTTTATAGTTGTTCTCTGGCGATTACTTCTGCGACAACGCCTATTAAGAATCTTTACGATGTGTGGCACAGTGGTTCGCACGAAGATGAACATGGTGGTGCTGCTTATTCATCAACAACAATAGAATTTTATACTGGATCAATCGAGCCTCAAAAAATTAATGCCCTTGGCGAAGCAAGAGAACCGACATACTTTATTAACATAACCAACCTTAAAAATAGTTATGCCGGCGGTGATAAAGTTAGACTTAATTTATATGTAAGAAATAAAAATTGGTCTCCAACAATTTATTCAAAAGCAAAAGAAAATCCAGAACACTTACCAATTTTAAGTGCGTCGTACAGAGTGTTTAGAACGCTTGATGGTTTGGAAGTTGTCCCTCACAACACCGGAAGCGACTTTGCTACCGGCCTATCATATGATGTGTCCGGTAATTATTTTGATTTTGAAATGGACTTATTGGAGCCCGGATATGAATACGCATTCAAATTTTCATTTTATGATGAAGAATTAGGTTCGTGGAACGAACAAGGTAAACCATTTAAATTTAGAGTTTTAGATTATGAGTACTAAGGATTTATTTGATAGAAATTATCTGAAAGATAAAACAGAAAAAAGTGCATTTGATGAGGTTGAGTCAGCCAGAAATGTAAATGAAATAAAAAACAAACAAGATGAGTTTCTACCACAGATAGATTATTCTGATCCAAGAACTTTTTCTAAGTATGGGTCTGCTGTCTTATATTATAAAAGCGCAATTGATAGAATATCTAATTATTATCCATACGATGGTTCGTCAGCTGAAATAACTAAATTTACTAATGATTTATTAGGCGTTGATAAATATATTTTAGAAAATAGATACCCCAGAAGCACTGGCTACGCAATATTCTCACCTAATTCATATACCTTTACATCTGTTGCTAGTGGTTACGCAATTGTTGGTGGAGCGGGCGCAGCGGGCCACGAATATATCACTTTTAACGGTGGCCCTAATGTTTTAAATGAAGCCGAAGAACTTAAAAAACTAATACCAACTGATAAAAATAGTAAATTTCAATTTAATAATGTTTACAATGAAGATGGATTCAATAATTTATATTTAAACGAAGGACTTCCGAGTGATTACGGTAAAGGCACTCGCGCTTCAAATTTAAGAGCAAACTTTGACGATGGTGTGACCATCGAATGTTGGATCAAAACCGGCTCACTTACAGAAGTAACTGAGAATGTTTCCAAACAAGTTATATTTGATTGGTGGAACCAAGAAGAAACATCGAGTGTTGATTATGGTCGAATTACCTTAGAGTTAACTTCTTCACACGCTGCCAGAGGTGATCAACAAAAGCCACTTATACTAACTGTTCAGTCTGGTGCTCACACTACACAAGACTTCCTTGCTCTGGGGCATGATATTGATAGAGGTACAGCGCTATCAGATTGGACACATCTAGCAGTAAAAATACAAAATACTGGTTCCTCTGGTTCATTTGATTTGGTTGCTCGCTTGTTTACTAATGGGGAGTTAAATGATACTGCTGTTAGAGGAGCCTACAATTTAAGTTCGTCGACCGGCGCCCGGGCATGGCCATATGCTAGTGACAATTATTATTCAAGTTCAGCTAATCTACAAGGTTGGTGGCGCTTAAATAATGGTGATAGCATAGGTGTTGCGACACCATTTCTTGAAGATCACAGCCAAAATAATTTTACTGGTAGCTTTAACAGTCCAGAGTTAACCGGTTCTGCTTTTGCTGCAACGCTCGGCGCCCCCAACCCCGCGGACGCCATTTTTCCCGCAAGATACATTCAAGGCGATAAAGGTAGCTTTCTTTTTGCGTCTTCATCAAACGGTGGTGGAGGTACTAACCACGTTAACATTGGACTAGTAGATCGTTGGCAAAGTCTTTTTGGTCGACCAATGTACGGCGGTACAGAAAAATTTACACTTGCTGGTTGGGTTTATAAAGTTGGTGATGGTGGAATTAACGCACCCATGAACGGCAGCGGTTTGGCCGGCTTCGGCGCCATTATCTGCTTTGGGCACGTGGACTCGGGCGTAAAACTTTATTCCACCGCTACCGATCGCATTCAATTGCAGGTTCCTTGGGATGGCGGTACAGGATATTCAAGCATAACAACGGTTCGATATAGGACAGCCGCAGGTGCACTACCTACGGGCCAATGGGCTCATGTTGCGGCTACTTTCGACGCCACAGACCCCAGCAATATACCTAAAATATATGTTAATGGTATAGAGCAGGCTGTGTCGGTGTATTTTGGCACAGCATCTGGAAGATTCTGGGGCCCGGGCACCGTGGGGGGCTCAGATCAGTGTTATATTGGTAATGGCACTAAGCACACCGGATATACTGGTAACGCTAGATATATAGCCAATTGGGAAGGATATTTAGCCGACATTGGTATTTGGAATTCTGTTTTGTCAACAGCAGAAATTGAATCAATTTACAGTGCCTATTTGATTAAAATAGCTGACGAGAGAGTTCGCAGTATTAATGAATTAAATGCTAAGGGTGCAAAGGGGCGAATAGGCGCTCTTCAAACATCACCCGCCGGCGGTACTGGAATTAGTAGTGGTGCTGGTAAATTAAGTGGTTCGATAGATGAATTTAGGTATTGGAAGGTTGCTAGAACCGCACAAGAAATAGGGAGAAATTGGTTCACTAACGTATATGGAGGAGCCAACACAGATATTTCAAATACTACATTAGGAATGTATTATAAATTCAATGAAGGGATCACTACAACATCAAGTGTCGATAGCACTGTCTTAGATTACGGTGGTCGGCTTTGCAACGGTATATGGACAGGATATTCATCTAATTCACGAAATACTGGCTCCGCAATTGTATCAGCATCAGCAGCTTCCGTAGAATATAGAGATCCGATTATATACTCTGATCACAAAAGTGTTGTTGCTTTAAAAAACGAATTAAACAAATCTGGTTCTTTTTATGATAGACAAAACAATGGTATGTTTCTAAAAACTATACCATCATGGATTTATGAAGAATTAAATGAAGATGGCGAAAGCGACTTAGAAAAATTATCACACGTTATAGGTGCCTACTTTGATAAATTATACTTACAAATTCAAGCTGTGCCAAGTTTTAGGCACGCTCAATACACTAGTGCCTCGCACAAGCCATTTCCATTTTCACAACATTTACCACAATCTTTGGGCTTGACTACGCCACAACTTTTTGTAGACTCAGAAATTATAGAAAGATTTTATAATAGAACAGAAACAAGTTTATTTGAAAACGATTTAAATGAAACAAAAAACTTAATTTATCAAAATATATACAACAACTTAGCTTCAATATACAAAGCAAAAGGTACAGAAAAAGCAATTAGAAATATCCTAAGATGTTTTAATATTGATGATAATTTAATTTATGTTAATGCATACTCTAACAATCAAACATTTGAACTCAGAAGCAACATAAAACAGACACAGAAAAAACGTAAGTTTTTAAATTTTCATAACACTGGATCTATTAACGCCGTTGTTTATTTAGCAGATGATGAAAACCTTTCCGACCAACGTGGTTATATATCATCCTCAGCTCCGTCAGCCTCGGTAACAATGCCCCTTGCTGAATTTAATGCGTACACCGCATTACACCCTCATGGGCCAGAAGATAAATATGGCTTTACTATGGAGGCTAATGTTAATTTTCCAAGATTCCAAAATGAGTTTGACCCAAGACATAATTTTATAACATCATCATTATTTGGTATGACGACGGTATGGACAGCTTCAACAGCAGATACATCGTTTTTATCTAGTTCGCAAGATGTTGCTAACTTTCAGGTATTTGCTGTTAGGGATAAGCCCGGCTCTAAGAATATTTATTTTAGATTATCATCTTCATACGCACCATATTTATTATCAGAGTTAACTACCAGCAATTACTATGACGTGTATGATGATGAAAACTGGAATTTATCGGTTGCTATTAGGCCTAAAAAATATCCTTATGGTGCTGATTTAATATCAGGCTCTGGTGTTGCTACAACTTTTAGTAGCAAAGCTGATGGATACGATGTTATTTTTAGAGGTTACAACAACACATTAGGCACAATTACAAACAAGTTTGAATTAACCAGCTCCTTGCTTAAAAGCGAAGGTTCTGACATTCTTAATGCATGGAAAAGACCATATGTTGGTGCTTTAAATACGAATCTAACAGGAACAACTATACATAAAACTGATATTTTAGTTAGTGATGTTAAATATTGGACCGGTTTTGTAGATGATATAACATTACAAAAACATACTCTTGATAGAGAAAACTTTGGACTTTCAGGAGCTTATCAAAATATATCCGCACTAGATAGTTCAGCTAAATATCACGACATTTATAAAGCAAATTCTTTATTATTAAATTGGCAATTTTCTGATGTAACATCCTCCAATAAATTTGGAAAATTTAGAGTAACAGATTTTAGTTCAGGGTCTGCTTTTGAAAGAGATAATTTTGGATGGATTGGAGAAAAAACAGGATATCTTCATAAGGGTCTTGGAGCCGGATTCCCTACCACTGTTAATGGCCGTACTGATGTTGTAGATAATAAATTGGTAAATGAACATAAGTTTATGAATCCTGAACTTTTAAGGTCATCTGATATGGTGCAGGTGCTATCTAGTGACGATGAGTTATTCGGTGTTTTTGATGAAGTGCCAAACTATATCTACACAGTAGAAAAAAGTTTATACGGAGCGGTGAATGAAGAAATATTAGATTTTTTCGCCGGTGTATTAGATTTTCATAATATAATTGGCGAACCTGTTCATAAATACCGGATGGAGTATAAGCCTTTAAATACATTAGTAAATGTATTTTTTGAAAAATTTCAAGAAATTACTACTGTTGAAAAATACACGGAATACTTCAAATGGTTTGATGACTCACTAACAAATATTATTAGTCAGTTGGTTCCTGCATCCTCTGATTTTGTTGACGACGTACAAAATATTGTTGAAAGCCATATTTTAGAAAGACCTAAATACCAAACAAAATACCCAACCTTGGATTTTGCAAGCCCCGATCCAGAGGGTTCGATTGAATCTGTAACCGAATTATTGTTTGATTATGTTGGTGCTATGTATGGTGGCTTAACTGAATCGCCTCGACCAGAAAATGTCCGCAGAGAATTTTGGTTAAAACGCGCCCTCCCGGGCTCAGCTAGTTTAGGATTTGATTCTGAAATTGCTACTGATGATGCTGCACGATTTGGCGGAGGGGGCTCAGTTGATAATTTACGAAGAGGTCTCAGGCTTGCAGCTTGGAGAAAACCTACTGGATCACATACATCACCGGTATTAATAAAAACCGAACACGGTTCAGGTACTTTAAGGTACGTTCCGCATCCTCCAATGAGGGTACCATCAATATTACATGCGACAAACCATCCTCAAAGTAGGGTGCTTAAAGGCGGTGTAAACTTTACAGATGTTAAAAATATTCACTACACTTACGCTTCGTTGTATCCTGCTGGTCCTATATTTTCTCCAAGCGGCGGAGTTTTTATTCCACAAAATGTTTTGTATGCAAGAACAAAAGATTTTCAACCAACTTCCTCAGATGCGCAATGGAGAGAAGAAGGCGGTTCCCGATGGCGCTCAGGTCATGGTAAAACCTCTGTCCGCGGCGAGGAAACATTAAACGCTAAACAAAAAATCTACGGTAGTGTTTTTCAAGGTCGCGACTTTGATGGTGGGTTTAATTATACAAATAACAAAACTAGCTTCGCTTTTCCGTTTAACATTATTAGCGCATCAATAACAGGTGGTGTTGATAACTGGATTTCAAACAGAGTAGCGAATGGTATTACTATAACTAATCTTCACAATGATGTTTATGGTCCAGACATGGAAATCCCGCTTCAAGGACCATTTACTAAAAAATATGTTGGTGGTCACCAATCAAGACATGTAAAACTTAACACAGGTTCTGATAATTATACTAATCGACCAGAGGCTTGGAAGTTATTGTTAGGTCATTGTATTGATGCAACCGAAGCAGATCACTACTCAGATAATGTAATCCCATACGGTTCTATCCCGGCTTCTGGCTCTATTGGTATGGTGTCGCCTGACTACCCTTGGCCAGAGGCAAACGAGGTGAGTGGTACACCTTACCCAATGACTGCATCTCAAAAGGCGACTTATTATAGAGGTATGATGGCTAAGCGCCCGGTTAATATTCGTAATATATTAATGAAGACCGGCTCATCAACAGTTATTGGAAACTTTCAAAACAATTATGAAGTCGTTCATTCAGTCGGCGCCTTTGAAAATCCAAGAAACTTTATTGATCAGCAGCCCGCTTTACCAAGTAACGTTTTTCAAGAGCGTGCTACTAGTGCTACCCAAACAAGAACTCTGCTAAGTATTCGAAGAAATAACGATGGCCACTTTAATTGGGTTGAAGATTATAATGTTGGATACCTCACTGCTGCTAATGGCGGGTTGTCAGTAATGGACCACTATCGTGGTAATCCACCACCGGGTAATAAAACTATTATAACCAGCAGATTCACAGCAATAGGAGGGATAGAAACTTCTACACCGGGATATAAAGATATTAGATCTAATGAATACTCTGTCTATAATGCTTTAAATAATAGGTACCAAACAGTTATTAAAAGATATCAAGGCCCGTCTGGCACGTGGGATGAACCAACGGCAGGAGCTGCTGAAAGACTGTCAGGAACGACCGGCATTAGGGTGTCTGATATACACGGCAAGCCATATGGTTATACATCACACTTAGCAAGACATACGGCACGATTTGGAAGAGATTCACTTTTCATGACCCAATCCGGCAAATTACCCGGCACCGCCGATGATATATTTAGTGAGTTACCCGGTTTCCACAAAATTCATAGAAATCGTAGACGTGTAATTATATCTACAAATGAAGCTAATACTACATTTGCAACAGGTTCTAGATTTGATAATTTCTTTGTTCAACATCCAATTCCAAGATCGACGCAACAATATTTATGGATAACGAGATCATTGAAATCAAACAATGAAGTGTATGGATATGTTCCTGCAAGTTTTCTTGTTAGCAAGTCGTCAGGTTTTGATAGTGCGTATGACTTTGTAAGTTCAAGTGATATTGTTTCCTCAAATTCAATTGGCTACATTCAAACTACAAATAATTTAAACTTATTAGTTTATGAGCCAATAGATTCAGGATCGAGAACAATTGGTACAAGCTCAAACACAAGTGGGTCTTCACGTTACTTGTTGACTAAAAGCACACCAAACCCAGAAGCTGATTATTTCAACCTTTTAAACACAAAGCGCGGCTACACTTATGGTTATGGTGGAGGACCAACGTATGCAAGAAATCCACTTAATCCGTTGTTGCGAGATCAAAAAGTAAGAAATAAAATTTCAGTCTTACTAAGACACCACCATAAAGAGTTTTCAATGGAACCTGTTTCTATGAAAGGTCGACCAGCTTTTGTGAATATGGATCACGTTGTGTCTAGGTGGGATTCAACTCTTGGAATGGAAAAGTCAATTGACAATACAACTTTTAGAACTAGTCACAATAATGAACTTATATTATTTAATGATAGAGAACTTAATGATTGGGTAAATTTACTTCCTGCTCTCGATAATCAAGTAACACCATTCGAACACTTGGTAGCAATGAAAGATCGCAGAGGAATTAACTTAAATTATATTGTTTATACTGAAAACGTTATACCAAATACAAGAATGGAATTTTTATCTGAATCTACCACAAGAGTTGGTTACGACAACCAGTTTTGGAGAGACAGCTTAGATGAAAGAATTGCACAAGGAATATTCTTTACCGGTCAAAGAACATTAGATGCATTAGCTGGGTCTCTACATGGCAGACCAATACAAACGTGGCAACCAGCAGTTAATTCGCAGGGTTTATTTAATTCAGCTAATCCCTTCTCATCTAGCATATATCCAGCCGGCTATCCTCTTATAGTAACTGCGCCAAATATGCCCAACATGCTTCAAAACGGCTTAACGCAAAGTATCTGGCCTCTTGACCCACCGGGAGATTTCTTAACACGTACTGAGCCGCCAGTAGTTACTCGATGGGTTCATATATCTCAATCTGCGCATGAGCCAACAAATACATATTCTTGGGCTAGTCTTATAAGTTCAAATTCCGCAGGCGAGCTGCAAAATACTTATACCTTATATCGCCAAGTGCTTAGTAGTAGTGGAGGCTTATCAGATGCATTTACAAATGGCCCAATTCCATCCGCTAGTTTAGAGTACCAAAACATAGCACTTTGTCTGAGAAACGCCGCGCTTTATGCCAGAAAACATATGTTAACTTCACCACTTTCTGTTAATTCTCCAAATTCAATACCAGTCTTATCGGACACAGCGCCATTTAATGAAACAGATTCTTCTAAAAGAACTGGTGGTCGACCGGGCATGGAGGCTAATAATTTAATTCTTGGTCAACCAAATGTGAAAACTGGATCTGGTGAGGCATTTTGGGACGCACCTGCAACCGCAGGATACTTAACAAAATCAGCTACTGGGCCATTAGACTTTATATTAGCACCGTCTAAGCCTTGGTACAACGACTACGATAAATTTAGGTATGATATAAAAACAGTTGCAAAAGGATTTTCAGTAGTGCCTGAATTTAGAATTTCTGAACATATTGAAGACTTTTCAAAATTAGGTCCACTTGAAGGAGAGATTTTTGATACCTTCGACATTCCCGGCACCAAACTAAGCAGCTCCCAACCGTCGTTCTATAAGGACTATTCTAACTCAGATTTTCTTAAAGAATTTTTTGACGTAAAACAAATGTCAGATTTAAATGGAAAAGAGTTGGCATTAACATGTTTCGCAACGATTAAATTTAATCCTTACAAGGGTTTTTATCCAGTGCAAAGAAGCCTTGATTTAGTAAGTCAATTTTCAAGGTCGTTTTCCGATGGATTTTCAGTGTCAAACCTAAATGAAGACGGAGAAAGAGTCACCACTACAAGTGAGCAGCTTGCAACAATGGGTTACATGAGACCTTTGTATCAGCCTTTGTTTGCCCCGGGTATTTTATATAATTCTATTAAATCAGGAATGGCAGTGGATTATCCGGTTGTTCTTAATGGATCCAAAGTTAGATTTATGCAAGTAACTGGTACTGCAACAGCTAATGCAGAATATCCTGAAAATTGGTTATTAGCAACAAGGGTTAACACTTCAAGTGTCGGTGGTATTTCGCAAGGAGTAGTAGCGCCAGACCCGGCTAGAAATTATGTTAGTGGTCCTTTATGGGATCTTAGAGTTCCTTTTGAAGCTATTATCGATCCATCAAAAGATCTTAAAAGTGTATTCATTCCTGATTTGGAACCAAACCCCTCAGCTAGCTTAGGCATGGCACTTAGTGCTGCATTTACACAAGATCCCGGTGACAATTTATATACACTAATGGCTTCTAATTTCTTCTCAGAAGTTGGTAGATTTTTCTTAAAGGGACGCCAATATAGCCAGTTGCGTTCGAGCGGTGTTTCGCTTAAAGACGTAAAATTCCCAGATGGTGCAGTATATGGTGCAAGGTTAAAACTTCGAGCTTCAAACGATGGTGGCAGAACTTATGAATTTGAATCAGGTTCAGATGGTAGTGGTACATTCTATGCACCAGATGGAGCCATATCTGTATTTAGATCTGAGTTTGAGGGTGAAGTGATAGCTAGTAGTTCGATGGGTCCAGTGACACCAGCCTCTGGTACATTCCAGCTTCCACAAGACCCAGCTATGAATCCAAACTTTAAACAAAACTTTGTCATGTATAGTAGACCAACTGCTTTTGGGCCTTCAATAACAGGTAGAAACTTTGGTGGTTTTGAGCATGCTAGACCAGTGATTGACGGTAGAGCCGACTTGTTCGCTCTTTCTGCCTCTCATCATGGAGTAAAAGACTCATTGAATGGCTATAACTGGGCATTTACTCCACCATATTATCATGGAGAAGCTTGGGCAGACATGATTTTCCGACCAAGCGCTAGCGTATCTTACGATTTACAAAGAATCTTACAAGAAATTGTTGTTGTACAAAGACGATATGATCCCGGCCCTGAGTTACCATGGAACCCGCACGGTAGTGAAACTCACAAATCGCGAGATGGTGTGTATTTTAGAACACTAGTGCGCGATCATGATATTCATCTGACCAGTGGTAGTGATCAAGCTCAAAACTTCCAACCATATGCTAGTGAAAATATTAACGCTAACGCGATGCAAATTGATTCATCCTTCAATTTATTCGGAGTTGAAAACATTCCAGTTATCAAATCTACACCTTTTGGCACTGAAATTGAGCCAGTTTCTACTGCTGCACAACGCTGGGTGATTCAACCAAAATTCGAAACTCCCATGTTAAATTTTGCAGATATTGGTGTACATCCAATTAGTGCTAGCTATTCTGCCGGTGGTCACGGTGGTTTACCTTCTGGCAGTAGTACTTTAAGTTTGCCTTTGCATGCCTCGGAATCGGTTCCAAGAGGTATGTGGCATCAATTTGGTATTTTGCCAGATTCTCCGACAAAAGGAATTTTCTTAGAAATAGGAGATATACCGGCAAACTGGCTTGAAAATCACTATGAAGTTGTAACTGGTTCATCTGTTTACAATAACTATACACCTGCCGATGGTCCAGAAATATATAAAAGTATGAAATCACTTTCTAAATTAATGGGTTTCAGGGGAGAAAATACATCTACAAGAATGGGCGAGATTGCCGACAAGAGAATTATAAGAGAAGCAGTTGTTGCTGTCCCATATATTCTTGATCGTGGTCTAGATTTAGATGAAGCAGATCCATTACCTGATAAAGCATTTGCTAGAAAAAGGTTCATTAATATACAAAAAGAACGGTTTGAAGCTGCTCTTCCGGGACCATCACCAGCCGGGGGGTCATCATCACTAACTGTTGCTGGTCAGTCAATAAGAAAAATGGTACAAAAAATGGGCAGGTATGTATTACCTCCACAATTTGATTTTGTTAATAATCGAGATTTACAACCAATTGTTATGTATATGTTTGAATTTGCTTACGAATTGGATAAAAATGATTTATCATATATATGGCAAAATTTAGCTCCGCGAGATTTTGAAAAACTTGAATTAAGACAAGTTAGCAGCGCTCATCGTTTAAATTTCTCTGAGTTGTTATCTGAAAAAGATATTATGGAAAACCCTAATTTAAGATGGATGGTATTCAAAGTTAAACAAAGAGGGCAGTCATCTTATGATGACATGACTGTCACACAAGCTGGCGAAGTAGAAACGAAAGTTGCGTCTGAAAGACCAGCTGGCTATCAATTAAAATATAACTGGCCATATGATTTTGTGTCTATTGTTGAGTCAATTAAATTTGACGTAACAGTCTTATATGGTAAAAAGAGAAGTGTTCATGGAATGGACGATCCGAGAGAGGGCGTATTTAGCCGCTCACGCGCTCAAACTAAGGTTAATACAACACTAGATAAAAGAAAGAGAAGAAAAAAGAAAGTTTAATTAATTAAACAAAGCAATAATTAATATTATGGCAAGACTATTAGATAAAAAAGAAAGAGTGTACGACTTTAAACTAACCAGCTATGGTAAGTACCTGTTATCTACCGGCAAGTATAAGCCGGCATATTATGCATTTTTTGATGATAATATAGCATATGATAGAAGATATTTTACAAGTGCCTCCATTGAATCACAGAACAGTGTTGATAAGAGAATTAAAGAAGATACAGCATACTTTGAGTCTATATTAAGTTTTGAAGATATTGAACAAACTTTTTATGAAACACCAATACACACTTTGCTAGATTATATGGATATAATGACTTTATATTCCACTGAAAATCCGGGTATAGCAGAAGGGGTTCTTCTTGCGAGCACGGAGGGCTTGCTTCACGAAGAGGGATTTGTAATGGAACCAATGGCAGCATCGTTTTATCACACTGATGTCGCACCAATATTATTTAAACCGCCAGCAACTAAATATAAAGCAGACGCAGCAATTGGCGATGCATATTTAGATAATAAACAAACAAATGTTGGTGCTTCTTGGAAAGTTGTTGTATTAAACGGTACTATTACTAGCACATCTGAGCAAATTGTTTTTTCTAGTTCTGTGCCGTCTCCGGATTCAGGCCCGGGCCTAGCTAATAAACCACAAGAAAGAAAAAATATTAAGATACCACAGGTAAATATTTCTGTTGATTACAAGAAATTAGTAGCTGATATATCAAGAAATCAAACTAATCTTTATGAAGATGCAAACAAATTAGCCACTTCAACTGGATTGTTTCAAAATAATAAATCAATTTACTTAAAACCTCAACATTTTATGGCTTATGTTGATGAGGTCAATACAGATGTTCTTGTTCAAAATTTTGACATTGAAGTTTATCATGTACAAGAACCGGATTCAAGCGCCTCAGAAACTGATGATCCAGAAGCAAATCTTATACAAAAACGCTTTTATACTAAATCAGAACAAATAGTCGACGGTTTGATGGTTGCGGAAAAACCAATCACCAGTGACACTGGCGAGCCACACCGACTAACTTTAAAGCCTGATGCAGTTGAATATTATTTTGATATTTTAACTGACAGTCGCGTTGATAAAGAAACAGTCTGTCGCGAAATTAAAGACTACAACAAATCCTCTTACTATATTGATGTTGATTTTGATTGTGAAAGTGTCGAACAAAATAATATTTATAATGATATTTATGGTAGTACAATAGAGCCAGAAATATGTCTAGAATAACAAAAATGAGAAAAAACAATGGCAGGTAGAACATTATATACAGGTGACACAATTACCAATTTTGGTACTTACTTACCTACACCAGTAATTGAAAGAATTAAAATAAGAGCGATTACAGCTGACGACCCGCTTTTACAAGAAATGATAACTTTGCACGACAGATTAGATACTACTTTTCCCGGTTATTCATTTGAATCAGAGCGCTTATCTGGTGGAACGCTTGATTTTCGAAATATAACAAAATTTAGTATTGATATGTCGTGTCTTTTTAATTCTAATGATACATACGATTTACAAGATATCTTCTCTGAATTATTTGAGTATTCTGGTGATACAGGGTGGGGCACCCATTGGAGAGATAATACTAGTTTATATATGAATATAATTTTAGTTGAAGGTAAGGAGCGTACCGATTTAATTAAACAGTCAAAAGCAAATTTAAAACATTTGATAACATTTGACAACCCAGCACTTGCTGGTATAGATTGGACATACGCTAGTTTAGAAGGTGAAATTGAGAGGAGGTCAACTGGTGGCGAACCCGATGCCATGGCTGAAACATTATCTGGATTTTTAGGCAATTATACTCCACAAAGCCAAGCAAGGCAGATTGAATATCTTTTAGAAATGTCAGCTTTGGTCGGCACTACCGGTGCCGGCTCTGATGGTGCTACTGGTGGGGAATTAAATTTTTCAACATCTGCATATGACAATTTAGTTTCGTTATTTCAAGAAAAGAAGCGTTTTAGAGTAATTTCTATACCACTAAGTGATTATTTTGAGGCTATGACATTTACAACTGAAAATGATCTTGACGGTAATCCAATAGTAAAAACAAACTATCTTAATGTTGAAGCTTATGTTGGAAATTTTGACGATATTGATGATATGACACTAATGGCAACTATATCAACTAAAAGCTTTTCTGGTTTGTATAATCTCTCAGGGCCCATGTTTGCATTAAATTTAAGTGACATTTCTTACGAAAAGATAAAAAAAGATGGCAATGTCGCTTTTATTGCTGAGCCAGTTTATGTTGATGAGCAAAGCAACATTTATCACAAACAAATTTATCAAGCATTAAATTCAAAATATTATAAAACTGATAATTTTGGTCATAGTGAGATTGAAGCTGCTATTGGTACTGTCATGGCCAAGTACCAAAAATATCGTAGTGGTAATGAAACTTTGATAGCTGCAATGAATGGTATTCAATATGTGGTCGATAATTTTAAAAATGATATCACCTTTCTTGTAAGACTTAACAGGTATCAAACTTTATTCCCTAGCAAATCCCCTTCTAATGTAACAGGTAGACTTTATCACGATTTCAGGTCAATTGTGTTGAATGCAAATGAAACATTATTGCGAGAAGATGAGGTTGTAAAAAAAATATATAGAAACTTTAAAATTTCTGATTTAAGAGGGGTGCCTGATCTTACTGAATCGTTGGCAAATGTGTCGTATGAAGGCAGTTATGCACTGGATGACAAAAATTATTTATACGATGTTTTATTGCATTCTAATTTAGCAGTTTACGCTCCAATACAGAACAATTCTCTTGAAGAGGCAGGGACAAATGATGCTAATCCATTTTTACAAGCTGAGGTACAATTTACTCCGGGAGAACTTGATGTAATAATTCAGGAAAATGTTGATCAAAAATTAAACAACATTAGAGAACTAATTGATGGTTTTTTTGATGATGCCACCGCCACAGCCGCTAGCGGGATGATGGATTACAAAGCTGGTAAAATACACAAAAGAATTAGCAGCGGTGTTTTAGAAGATTATGTGACTGATGTTATTGCTGGTGATTCTGCCGGTTCTTATTCATCTGGTGGTCAGAGTCTAGATAAAATTGTTGATAATCTGGTTGATCAAATTGATGGTTGGTGCAATGTAATTTGTCCTTATGGATCATACATTACAAATTCATTTAGAAACATATTAGAAGATATGGATTCTGTGAATGCCGACCGTAGAATACACTGTTATGTTCATAAAGATTTCGATAGCGTATATGACGATTGCCCTCCTGATGCAGACGTCGCAGCTGAATTGGGTTTAGGCTGTGTAAGGCATTGGTCACACGCCGCCGGCATGTCGCGAATGTTTGGCAGCGCTAACGATTCAGATCTGGTCAAAACATGGTCGAATGTTGATTCTTTCTTGCACTTAGCATCTGTTGGCCATATGGCTGAGGAAGGCTTACAGTTTGCAACACCAATTATTTCTAACAACTCCGACGCGATGACATACGGTTGGAATTCAGGTGGTGGTTTAACGACAGCTATTGGTAATCACGATTTTTTTGGTATGGGTAGTGGATCGCCAAGCTGGGCTCCACATGCTGGCGACAAAGAGTATTGGGATACTTTGTATGATGATTTCCTATTTGTAGAGCATCCTGATACAGATGGTAGTACGTCATATGGCGCCGATGCAATTGGCCACCGACAGAATATTGCATACACAGAAGACGCCGGCGGGCTCCGCAAATATTCAGAATCATACGATAATTATCTCGATGAGGTAATCAAAGCAGGTGGCTGGGGTGGTACCAGCCGTAGCCGCGTGGACGAGGCCGTTGGCCGATACGCTGGCCAAGATAAGTGGGATGAAATGATTGAAGGAAATCAACAAATACTCCCGAATGGTAACATGAGTCTCTGTCGGGTTTACATGATTGAGCGTAATGGAGACGTCACGCGTTTCAACCCCATGCAGGGCATAAACAGTGGGCAAGTCGGGCGCGCTGGTGGTGGTGGTGATTTCAGTAAATTCTTTAAAAACGCGCACCGCCCATATGCTATTGCAATTTCCCGAGCTAGCCGGGCAGAAATTAGAGAAAAAGTAATTAGTATGATGCAAGCGTCGTTTAGTACCACATCTTCTACTGCATGGTTTGATGATGCATTATCGTTTGGTGCGTATAGAGTTGTAGAAAACTTTATGTCTGAGTTAAACGCTAATTTAGATATAGCAGCAGTTGAATTAGTTGCAGATGGTGGCTTTACCGATGATTCAGAAATTAGATTTGCCGCGCAGGATGTTGTTTCATTAGCCTATAATAAAATTTTAGGATACCAGCACACGTATTATACGAACATTCTTGAAATGTCAATGGATCGCAGAGCAGCAATGATTTCTGGTTTCGAAGAAAAATATGAAACTATTACAGATGGAGAAATTAAAAGACATTTCAATATGCCAATGCTTAGAATGTTTGGCTATACCCCATGGAAAGCTAATTATTATTATTTACAAAACTTAGGTTTCGATACCGATTCCGCAACGCAAGACTTCGCAGAAATTCGAGGATTTTGTTTATGTTTGCCTATTTTTGATAAAAGTGTATTAATGCGCAGCCCCGGCGGCGATAAAGAATTTAGAGTGACAGGAATTTCTGGTGGCTCTCGGGGTACAGGCTATGCCGAAGATAGACTTGCATATAATGAATCCGACCGTGTTGCGGACAGTGAATTTGGTTCAATAGGTCTTACCGGAGGCACCCCCGGAACACTAAATAGACTTGAAGAGGCTTACGGCGCCATCGGGAGAGCAGCCGGCTCCCCCACGGGATCTGGTGAAGGTGATCGAATTTCACTCGGTGGTATGTCGTCTAGTGGTGATGGCTACTTTGATAGTAATTATGTGCTAGGGTTTGTTAGAGGTCAGTGGCCCTACGCCGAGCATTATTTATCAGATATAAGAAATTATGTTGGCAGAGAACACAACCTTGCTTCTGCATTTATGCACATTATTGCAAATTACATGATTTCTCAACGAGCAGCAATTACAGAATATATAGCCGATATTTTATACTTAAAGACTGTTGGTTCAAGCATTAAGGTTGATTATGGTTTACATAATATTTTAGCTAGCACTGATATTTTATTAAAAAAATCAGGCTACTACTTCTGTGATTTAGAAAAATTTATCAGAAAAGGATCAGTTTTATCTACCGTTTGTGATGTGGACAAATTAATAAAATTTATGCCCTCTATGAACCAAGCTTTGAATCATGCCGTTCAACTTTATAATACAAGATATATTAATAACACATTGAGTTCATTTGAGATGAAACTAGAAAGAATTTTAGGACCTTATTACGGGGGTACCGAATCTACATCTGGTTTTACAAAGTTTCATTTTGATTCCGCAACCAACATAGCTTCGCTGGGAGCCGGCGAATCTCCGTTGGTTTATTCTAAAATTGAAAAGTTAGCTAGTACAAGCGGGTTTACATTCAAATCTTTTTTTGATAGCACAGCCTACACAGACATCATGACAACGGACTCTGGGGGTTCCTATGATGGCTTCTCCTACTCTGCTGCTGTGAATATTGAAATGGATCGTGATTTTAACAACGCAGTCAATGAGATGAATTCCGGTGTTGAATATTCTCACTTAGCATTAAGAAACTATGCGTTTAATGAGTGGTCAAGTTATCTATTGCCTACTTTAATAGACGGTAGAAAGTTTAATTTTAGAGAAGATTACAGATTATTATGTTTTTATTATCAATATTTTATTGATGATGATAAAGCATTTATAGGAGATCCAGAAGATACAGTAAACAGCACCGATGAGATTTATATTGAAGTAAACCTTAGTGATATGAGTCACAGAATCATGAGAAAATTAGCAGATACGTTTGCTCTTTATTATGATAGATTTATAAGAGATTATTATGACTTAGCAATAGAAAACTGTGCGTATGATAAATACAACCTTAAATACAACACGTTTTTCATTGATTCAATGTTAGCAGATTATGATGCATCTAGTTTATCTGAATCTCCGTGGTATTTAATGGTAGCGACATATGCAACTTATTTACAAATTTTTACTGATATGTTTGGAGGTTCTTATGCATCACAAATTGAGTTTGCTAATAATATTTTAGACGGTATTAGGCCTGAAACTGGCAGGTTGGATAATTTGATAGATTTTGCTGAGCAATGTCGTATTTTTGATGAGATTTTAGAAGCAAAAGCATTAGGCGCCGAAGCAGAATTTGAAGGCCGCGTGATTGATGGTTTTGAAGGTACAATCCTAGAAACCGTTGTTGGTGAAGATTTCAGTATAGCTACCGAATACGCTCCATGGGAGGGATACACAGCTAATGGCTGTTTAGCGGTTAGTTGGACTGGCGACGACGCAATTAAAAGACCAGTTATAGATCATATTGGTGATTATACCGGTGCTCCTAACATTGGCGGCATTTATAGTGAATTTGGTGATGCTTTAACTACTGATATTTAGTTTTAATCATACTTAGATATATAAGGGATAAAAAATGTTTGTACCATATAGAATAATTGCATCACAGAATTACAAAAAAAAATTAGATAGAAAAAATGTAGAACAAACTATTTTTGAAGATAAAATAGTAAATAAAAAAGCTGAACCAACTTTATATAATATTGAAGCAGGTCTTTCAACAGTCAAAACTAACACAGGTCACTGTCTTACTCTAAGACAAAAAAGAAGAGGAAAAGCTTCCGGTCTTCCACGCACTAGAAGTGACTCCGCAAGAGAGCTACTAACCTTGATAAATGTACAGCCTGTACAACTTCCAAGAAAATTTTCTCTTTTATCAGCGCAAACTGATCAAGAGATTATTTTAAATCCAAATATTTTTTATGATGGCGATTTTACTAATCGTCCAGCCGGGGTTAGTATTACATTCGATTCTGGACCTTTTAGTGTAAGCATGAAATATGGACACGCACCAGTGGCACCGGGGTTTGATTCTGGTCCTTTTAATGTATCACTTACTGACGGGGTAAAAGAAAAGGTTCCGTCTACTTGGACAAAAGATAAGTTTAAAGTCGCTGGTGATCCTTTTTACTTACTAGATGAATCTTCTGATGTGACTAAAAATGAAGAAATAAAAAGGCCTACTTTTGAACAAGTAAAACAGCAGTCAGACTTGTCACACATAGCTGCAAATTTCAACATACTAAATAATAGTCCTGATTATTTTGGGAAAAATAAGTACTTTAAGGATTAATAAAAATGTCATATACAAAGAAAAAAGATCAATTGGCAGACGGCAAGAAGGTAACGTCGTATTTTAAAACAGGACGTCTTAGCAGACAACCTAGGCCTGCTCACGGCCGCCATGCCATAGCTAATGGTGCAGGATCATTGCCTGTAAGTGAGGGTGGTACGCCTCCATTAGAGGGTGTGAGTCAAGGATCGGCTGGTTGTATTTACAAACAAAGTAGTAAAGATGCAAATAATAATGGATTGTTTGTTGAATTGTGGTATGATGATGGCACCGATGCTAATGGTCAGTTTATTGAAAAACAAAAAAAATCCTCCATGTCTGTAAAAAAGACAAGAGTAAAATTTGCTGATCCAAATTTACAAGAACAATTTCCACCCGGATTCCCCGCAGCCGGCAAAGGTGATGTAAATGTTGACAATGCTGTGCCCACTAGCGGTCAGGGTGAACTACCGGGCCTACCGGCTGGTACTAATCCGTTTGGAGTAAAAACACCCTCAAAAGAAACAGATGCCGGGGAAGCGGTAAATTGGGGTACACAAGATTTAGGTGGTAATGGCGATAGCAAATTTCCAAATTTGGCTCCTGAACTGACTCCTATGACTCCTCCATATGGATTTCAACCCCCCGGTGTCACGCCCGGCCCGGGCGGAGGGCAAACCCCCAGTGTTCCAAATATGAATCCTGAGTTAGTTCCGCTCGACCCCAACAATACAATCCCGGGCGTGACACCGCAGTTCCCGGGCGAAAACCCCGGCGTTCCAGACTTTAATCCTGAATTGGTCCCACAAAATCCATCGGAAGTGCCTCCGATAGTTGGAGATCCTTTTCCTTTTGATGATGATGATTCTGGAATAATAATTATTCCACCTATTGTTATAACTTTTGACGATAATATTCAAGATGTTGATCCGTGGGAAGTGAGTTCTATTAATATGGCTACCATAACTGATTACTGGTTATTAACAGGAGCAAGCATTTCTCATGATATAGCAGATAATGTTATTCCTAGACCAGTTATGCAAGAAATCAATGAACAGCATAGCGATGAAGAGTTATACAATTTTGATAGAATATCATACAGAGATATTGAAAATTATGATGGATCCGTCATACGCCCATCAGTTTTTTATGAAGAGTCTTCCGGAGCTAGATTATTTTATAATTCATCTGCCGATGTTATGGTCGGAAAATTCCGTGCAGCAGCTGCCAATGTGTATGGTGGCGGAGCTGACGCTAGTTACGCAGACGCTGAAACATTAAGAGCCGCGGCAACAGGTTATGCTAGTCTTGAATATGGTTTATTTGAGGGCGGACTAGGTGATATTGCAAATGGAATTGCAATAGGTTATATTCAATATGAAAACTCTGTGTATGATCTTGATCCGTTAACTATGTCTGCTTATATTAATACAGCTAAACTATTTTTTCATACATCGGAAGTTCCAGATCCCCTTTTTGGTCCCGCAGAAATGGCGTCAACGTTTTCGCCGTGGGATGATGGCGACTCGATAGGGGAATATAGTTATGATCATCCATGGAAATATCAACCACCCGAGCGCGCCAGATTAAATTCAAAATTTGGCTTTGCCCCCGACTACGCCACTATTGACGTTGGATCGCATGTGAGTATTCTCCTAGAAGACTCCATCAGCACAATCGCATCTGATTTGGCTAGTGATATTTTTACAAAAAGTGACGCTCAAAATGTTATTATAGGTAATCCAATAACACCAAATGCTTTTCAAAAAATTATAGACATGGAAATACCAGAATTTCCAGTAGATGCAGATTTACAAGAATTGATTGGTGGTCCGGGCAGTGCAGTAATGACAGTACAAACAACTGTTACTGGTGCACCAACGGGTGGTACATTTGATGCTGCTAGTGTTATAGGCAGCGGTGATACAGGCGCAACCACAGTGGTAACAACAACAGGCGCATCGTATTAATTAACAGGAGAAAAAAATGCCATCAGATATAACAGTAGAAGTAAGTCCAGCTTTAAGAGATTATGATCCGACAAGAGATTTAAACGTTGAATTTACTATGACAGCTCCGTTTCCAGCTGATCCGGGGGTATCAGAAGAAAAAACAGTATCTTTTACAAATACAAATCTTTTAGTTAACTCTTCTGATGTTTTTAGGAATGCAGTAGGAGGATTTTATTTTAATGATACAGATAGTGAAAATAATTTTCGCACACCACCTTCATTCTATAAATTTTTACCATTAAATAATCCAAATAATTATATTTTTTCTGTTAGTTCTTATAAAGGCCGAAGTATTGATATACCTATTTCTGCTGGTACGTCTCAATTTATATCTACTTTTACAGCTGTTGGCGGTAGCCTGACTGCCGATCCCACTCTCGACGAAACTGTTGGTGGTCTGGGTGGCGACACCGCAAACTTTTACGCAGATCAAACTGCTACATCTTTTTTAGACACCATTTTACCATTTGTGCAGTTTGTTGTTCATGTTGAGGGTGATCCTATCAATGAGATATTGGAAAATCCAATGCAGGGTAATAAATTTTGGAAACTTATGTTTACTGGCGACGGTGAGTTCAACGAAATACCAGTAAATTCAATTTATAATGAACGTGTTTATAGTGATCATAGCTTTGCTACAACATTACCATACGATAAAATGCAAAAACAATTTCATTACAAAAAAGACAATAAAAAATATTTAGAGTGTTCATATGAATACAATAGATTTTTTAGGCAATATCAAGAATATAATTCACTTATAGATTCAGAGCTACTAATACCAAATTGGTATATGATGGGCCTACTGCCGTACGCTGGTGATTATCTCACGCCGGGTTTTGTACCGGGGTTTCGAAGCACCGAATACATACCTACTGAAACTTTAAAATATTATTCTTTTGGTAAAGACGCGGCCGAGGATGCTGAGCAGTTTTCTTTAAATATTTATGATAAATTAACTTTTGATCAAGCATTTAAAGCACGCTCGCGCATAGGAAGCGTGATGAGTTATGGTCCCGCACCCGGCGACACACGTGCGGCCGCATATCGACAATTAAGAGAACATTTAAACTATCACTATGTTATTTCAGCATCAATAGCCCCAGAGAAAACAAAAGATTTTCATAAAACTCACCACAAAAATATTATATTTAATAATATATCAGCAAGAGAAACATTACAATTTAATGAGGTGCCATTTACCGCAAGAAGACTTTGGCCATATTACAGTCAAATTAAATTTAATAAGTTGCCAAGTGGAGACTATACAGATTTATTAGTAACTGAACACTGTGATACCATTTTTATGAGGTCGCTAAAAGAAATATTTAATAACCAAGCACCAGATACACCCGTTTCTATGTGTCAATTTTTAAGAAATGAGCGTTTTGTTGATCCGGCTGGGGATGTAAATCGTGAATATGGAACCCCAATGGTAGAAAATGTTGCTAGTAAATCACAAATTGTTAATTATAGATCCGTTGATTTTGTTAAATTGATGCTTCATGCACACAACTCAATTAAAGATGTTAATCATGATTTTACAATTGTTGATTTCAGAAGTGTTGACGTCCAAGCAGCTTATTATAACAAAGGTGTATTTCGCGCATACAACGTTAAAAATGTTTTAAAATATTTAACTAGAATTCAACAATTATTTTATGACGAATCTGGTAAAACAGCATTTAAAATTAATAATATAAACTCACTTTTAAACTCACAAAAGGATCAAATACAGTTTGACCATACACAATTTAATCTTTTAGAGCCGCAAAGTAAAGATCATGAAGTTGTGGCTTACAGAGTTGAAAAGATAGCTGGACCCGGCACTGGCGATTCTAATACACAAAATGTTATTCAAAATTATTGGATTTTTAATGGAACTGAAAATATCGATTTTAATTTAATTGATAGCCAAGTTAAGTATGATTCAGATTATACCTATAATATATACGCTTATAAGCTTGTTAGTGGTTATACTTATAGATTTTCTAATTTGCAATTAAGCAGGGTAATTAGTTTTGTATCGCAAGAAGCGGATGATTCAGATACATCTGCATATGAGGCTTTAATAGCAGAAGGTCCCGGCATTGATGAGACACAAGCCGAATTTTTAAGCAGAGTGAAGGCATATTGTATTGAATTTTACGATCCATTTACCGGTGACACAGTAAAAGATTTACTAGAAAATGTAGTGTATCATCCAGAATTACCATCAACAATTGATGTATCCTCCCTTGCAGGAGAAGATGTTAGGGTTGCGATTTCTCAAAGAAGTTATTCTCCTGTTGGTAGATCTGAGGTCGCGTCCTCATCTCCCGGCGCTCCTGAAACAGCAGCACTTCCGCCATACATTGCAAATTTTGTAGCTACTATTCAGCCATCTTTAAAATTAATTGAATGCCCATTAATGTCAAAAACTTTCAAAATTATGGACAACCCGCCGAATGAGGTAAATGTCATACCAAACGTAACTCTTCAAGGCTCAAATGCAAATGCCTTTGTTTTTGATTTAGTTTACCAAAATTTTGATCATCGTAGCACTTACCCCAAAATAGTATCACCATCGAGTGATTTATCGAAAAGAGAAAGTTACCTACACGGTAGAGACATATTAAATACCAGCAAACTTATTGATGGTTTTAGTGCGGACGAGCCAGATAGAGCTTCATCAATCAGTCCGATTAGGGAAATTGAAGTATATCGTATGGATACAAAACCTTTAACTTTTGCAGACTTTGAGGGCTCATTAGTAGCAAAAATTCCAATGATGTTATCAGCCGAAGAATCAAGATTTTTAGATAACCCAGAATTTTCATACACAACAGAATATTTTAGTGATAAAATTGTAAGTAACAAAAAATACTATTATCTTTTTAGAGCAGTTAATGAAAATGGCATGCCCGGTAAAGTTGACATAATTACAGAGGCCGAATTAGTTGATGATGGCGGGTATAGATATGCACTCTTTAACACGCTTTTTGAACAAGATTTAATTGTTGATAAAACTGATAGAACCTCAACAAAATTCAAAAAACTAATTCAATTAACACCTAATTTTTCCCAAATGAATCTAGACGTCACAAACACCACATACTTACAGAACGCGGAAGATGCTTATGACTCAATACCAATTGGAGATGCAGAGGAAAAAATATGGGATAAAACTTTTAAATTAAGACTAACATCAAAAAAGACTGGTAAAAAAATTGATTTAAATATTACTTATACTGATCCAGAGCAAAGAATTCGCACAGATGCGGCGATGGAATCCTACATCACTATGCTCGATGACGATTTACCTTATTATCCCGGGTAGATAAAAAAAACTAATACTATTTATACAAGAGAGGAAATTAAATGGCTTTTTTAGACAATTCAGGTGACATTATTTTGGACGCCGTTTTAACCGATATTGGTAGAAGAAGAATGGCGCAAGGAAATTTTAGAATTACTAAATTTTCTGCTGGTGACGATGAGATAGATTATAGTTTGTATAACAAAGATCATCCTTCTGGTTCTGCATACTACGATTTAGAAATTATGCAAACACCAGTTTTGGAAGCTTTTACTCAAACTAATGCAAATATAAACTACGGCTTAGTATCTTATTCTAGAAACGATTTGTTATATTTGCCAGTTGCTAAACAAAATGAAAAAGTCTCAACTTCTGGAATGGGCACTAAAATAGCTGCAAAAGACAGTACTAGAAATGTTATATTTTTGGCCGACGACACAAGAACCACATCAGACGGCACCAGAACATCAACTAAATTAATCGCTGGTGGTTTATCCGCTAATAATTTATTAATCTCTAATAGCTTGACCGGTCGCGCTGTTATGATTGAAACCGGAATAATGGCCGATGATATTTTACCTAGTATTTCTGCGCAGACTGTGTATATAACAAGCGTAGGCTTATTAGACAGAGGTTTTTTAGTTAGGTTTGATCGCAGGTTTATTTCTAATGTTATGGGCCCCGGTGCCGGCGCCACATTTTCTAATAGCTCGACAACTGCCGATGCCACATTAGAGTTTACTCTAAGACCGGTTTCAGACGTTAGAAGATCAACATATGTTAAACATTACGTAGAAAGCGTTATTGGTGGTAATATTAATCAAGTATACGCTGATTTTACCTCTGGAACGGGCGCTACCGATACCAGTACAGAATTTTCTGTAATTACAGGCCCGCGGGCTAGCTTTACGGCGTTTAACTTTGGAATCAACCCATCGATACCTCAATCTCACTATATTAAATTTGGCACAACGTCAAACAATCTTTTAGGTGATGGGCAACTGTACGATTTTATTGACACAACTGTATATGTTCGTGGTAATTCAAGTGAGGCCCATGTTCAAATACCAATTAGAATTATAAAAATAGCTGCAACATAATTTGGAGAATTTAAATGCCAGTATCTTACGAACCTATTAATATTGCAACAGATGTTACAACAACAAAAGCACTATTACACGAAATAATTCCACTTACCGGTTCAATCGTTAGTGGAACTTACAACGATGAAAATATAAAAAACTACACTCATGGAATGTTTCAATCGGTATATGACTATCCTTATTTGAGTTCATCGGCCAACCACATCTTCGATATAACAGTGGGCTACGATGAGTCTTCAATTTTATCAGCTTCAACAGCTGCCCAAAATGGCAAAAAAATTAACATGTATAATCAATTTTCACAAGTATTATTGGGATATACAGGTTCAACTAATACAGTTAGATTGTTTGAAAGCGATTTAAAACTTGATTTAGAAGGAGCAATGAAGGAAACTTTTATTGTATCTTTTTCTAGACTTTTAACAAAAGATCAAATTAAAAAGGGTACATTTAATCTTGAATTGGGTCTTGGTAATTACGGAGATAGTTCCTTTGACAATATTTTAAAATTGCAAGATCTTTCAGCAACTACAAGTGGTGACGGTACATTAAATGTTATTGGCGGTGATTATGGCGTGCTATATGATGCTACTGCTTCTCTTAACTCTGATGGTGTACCACTTGCTGATGCATCATCAAGTCACGGAGTTGTATTTTATCAGGCCGGCATTGCTGTTGTATCAGCATCAGCTTTCGAACACATGGGTTCTGCAATTTTTAATAGTGGTTCTCATTTGAGTGGCGCAAAAGCGTCACCACTGTCTTTTGAAGAGTCCTTGGTATCAGCATCAATTTCTGGTACTTGTGATGCTATTCGACATAGAATTTACAATTTATCATTCAATAACTCAACTGAAATTAATTCAACAATTTATTTCTGTCGCATGCCAACTAATAAATTTAATTATAGCTCTAATCCAACATATCTAACTGGTAGTAGACTTAGAGTTAAAGATGTGGCCTCTGAACTGCCCCTTAGTTATGTAACCACTATTGGTCTATATAATGCTAGAAATGAATTATTAGCAACTGCTAAATTATCCGAACCTCTTAAAAAGACACCAAGTAACGAGCTAACAATTAGAGTTCGATTGGATTACTAAAATGTCGTATCGTAAGTTTGGCCCAAATGATATTGTGCTGAACACCATGAGGATGTTCCCCACTGTAAACTTTTTTATATACAATACAAAAGTTTACTATAATAACACACCTCACCAACCCGGATCTTTTGGTTCGTCAGTATCGGGTAGTATTTTAAATATTACGTCTAGTACTAGCGGTGGTATTAGTTTATATGAATATAATGTAGATCGATCAGGCCTAGTTTCTCCCCCCGGTACAACTATACCAGACAATCAGAGATTAGATTCAAGTAAAGTAACAGGTTTAAATCCAAAAATAACACCATACATTCAAAGAGGCAGTTCAAGAACCTCTTTTAAAACAGTTGGCAAACTTTCTTTTAGAGATGAGTTTTACGAGGAACGCCTAGGTCCTCCTACAAATATATTACAACATAACTATCCACTCACAGCTTCGATCACAAGAGAGTTAATGGGTATACCAGAGGAGTTGCCTGCACATGGAGCCGGATACAGGCTTGATCATCGGGATTTGACGTCCACGTGCGGACCCGATGGTGGCTCAACTCCTTATGGTATTTTTGAGCCATTTCCATTCTTAGTATCCGCCGGCGGGACTGAGGATACGTGGACTGGCAAGTGTCATAGCGACATAGGCTTTGTAGATGGTGAAACTGCTATTGCTGACCCACCGAAAACCACGTCAGCGTCAGCGCCGGCCTTTCGACATTTTTATGCTTTAAAAAATAGATTAGAATATTATGGATCTATAAGTGAGCATTATAAACTCAGTTCATCATTTGGTGGTGGTTGGAATAAAGCTGAACAGGCGATTAATATGCTTTCTGTTCCGTCAATTTTTTATGGCAACAAAATCAAAGAAGGAACTCTTAGCTTAAAATGGTATGTGAGTGGTACGTTAGCTGCGGAAGTTAGAGATACCAAGGAAAACGGTGAACTTATTGAAGTATCTGGTTCCAATATTGGGCTAGTTGCTGGTGTTGTTTTATACAATGAGGGTATTATACTTTTAACGGGTTCGTGGTCAATTGATGATAATATAAGTTTACCATTAGTTGATGGAACGCCAGCCGGCGGTACAAAAAATCCAAAATGGATTTACTTTGGAATCGGTGCAAATGATGGAGTGTCAGCAGATACAGTGTATGGCGTTGCCAACAATACCTTCGCGTCTGCGTCATTTGATGTTTCTTTTAAAGGAGTTACGGAAACACAGGTTCAAACAATGTTTGCAAAAGCTCAAAGAGGTCGAGTTAATTACTCAAACAATCCAACATTTTTTGAATATGGGCAAAGTTTAATAGAGCGAACCGGTTCAAAAATTTATGAGGAAAATCCAAATAAAAGAATCTTTAATACGATGTCATCAAGTTTTACTAATCATAGCGCATCATTTGAAAGAAGTGTTTATATTTCAAAAATTGGAATTTATGATAAAAATAAAAATTTAATAGGTATTGCTACATTAGCAAATCCTGTTAAGAAAAAAGAAGATGAAGATTTTACCTTCAAACTTAAAATGGATTTTTAAATGATTTTAGGTGTCGATGTGTCAACTAGTATCACAGGCTTTGCTATTGTTGCAGATAATCAGTTATTATACTATGATTCTATTGATTTGAGAAAATTTAAAAATGTTTTCGACAAATCAATTGCCATCAAAGAAAAAATACTAGATTTGTACGAAATGTATCAGCTTAACAATGATGATAGCCCGACATGGGGGGATTCAGACTATCCCATACAACATATATATGTTGAGCAGCCATTTACATTTTTTAATTCTGGTGGTTCGTCTGCAAAAACAATGGCGACATTACAAAAGTTTAATGGTATTGTTTCGTGGATTTTGTATGAAATTTTTGAAATTAAACCAGAATTTATCGGAGCGACCTCGGCTCGTAAGCAAGCTGGTATAAAAGTACCAAGAGGTCAAAAGGCGAAACAAGTTGTATTACAATATTTACTTGAAAATGAGCCTGCATTTAAAATTGAATATACAAAACATGGTAATCCAAAACCGGAATCATACGATAGAGCAGACGCTATTATAATTGCCAAAGCAGGTTTTAATATCGAAAATAGCAATGTGACATAATTTATAGCCTATTTAAATTATGGAAGATGACGAAATCACAGAGTATTTTGTAGGTGATATCGTTGGAGAATCGGAAGTAATAGTACCTCCCGGTAGAAATTGTTTTTACGGAATTGTAATGTACATAGAAAAAAATAGCTATTTTTTTAACAATGACTCTAATTATTCCCAAGATTTAATAGCTGTTAAATGGTTTAAAACAGATAATGTTGAAAAACTACCTGCAACAGTAATCAAGCTAATACAAAGTGTTAAATTAAAAAGTGATTAATTATGTTTGACATTATATATTGTTTATGATATATTAAATATGCATTTTCATTGCAATGAAAGGAGAAAAAATGCAAGCAAAAAATGGAAGTACTGTTAGTGTACATTATGTAGGCACGCTGGATAATGGAACTGAATTTGATAATTCTCGCGTACGTGGCGAGACATTACAATTTGAACTCGGTTCAGGTCGTATGATCACAGGATTCAATGATGCTGTTATCGGGATGAGTCCCGGTGAAACTAAAACAATTAATCTTACACCCCAAGAGGCTTATGGGTTACACAACCCAGAAGCAACTGAGAATGTTCCTCGCGAAATGTTTGGGCCTGATTTTGAATTTATCAAAGGAGGCACCGTAAGAGGTAACGGACCTCATGGAGTGTTTTATGCAAAAATTTTAGATTTTGACGATGAAAACGTTCAACTCGATCTAAATCACCCACTCGCTGGTAAAGATTTGACTTTTGAAATTGAGTTAGTTTCTGTTGATGGTGCCCACCCGGTTGCTGGTGACGACACCTACGACTGGAACTCATCAATGAAGAAGGCTGAACTTTATGAAATTGCCAAGGCTAAAAATCTTGCAGTTAATAGTAGGTCAACTAAGGCGCAAATTATAGAAGCGCTTGAAGCATAATACAAACCCCGCTTCGGCGGGGTTTTTGCTTGACAGTTTTGTATTGGTGTGTTACTTTATTGTTGAGGGCACATGAATAAAAAAGAAGCAAGGAAAATTCTTCATGAAACGTTTGGAAACTACTCAGACAAAGGTTCAGAGCTTCTTTTCACGTGCCCAGCATGCGGTCATCACAAGCGTAAGTTCTCTATTAATCTGGATAAAAATGCTTTTAAGTGTTGGATTTGTGATTATAGGGGTCGTAATATTAGGCGTGCTATTAGACGCTTTGGTTCGTTTGTGCAATTACAGAAATGGGACTCAATATCAGACAAAGCAGATCTTGAAAGATTTGCTGAACTCTTTATGGAACCAATCCGTAGAGAAAACAAAACAAAAGTGGAGATCCCAAAAGAGTTCGTAACACTTACGAATAACCAAGCCCCAGCCACCGGGTTGTACGCAATCAAGTATCTACTAAAAAGAGGTGTTACAAAAGCTGATATTCTTAAATGGAAGATTGGCTATTGTTTTGAGGGTGAGTATCGCAATCGAATAATCATACCTTCTTTTGATGAAGATGGAGATTGTAATTATTTTATTGCAAGATCTTACATCGGTGATTCTTACAAATATAAAAACCCAAGAGCATCGAAGGATATTGTATTTAATGATCTATTTATTGACTGGAATTCAGACCTAGTATTGGTCGAAGGAGTTTTTGATGCACTGGTCGCCGGAAATGCTGTTCCTATATTGGGTTCAACCTTACG
>MDSZ01014209.1_pt1 | contig 37729 bp, 38 predicted proteins | sample 811201 | NCBI WGS metagenome assembly MDSZ01 (sample SAMN05326647, study PRJNA326480) | marine metagenome | isolation source: seawater | place: Indian Ocean: North | collected 2010
CACGTTGATAGGCTGGATGTGGAAGCGCAGTAATGCGTGCAGCTGACCAGTACTAATAGCTCAATTGGCTTGATTTATGCACTGAAAAAAATTTAATATAATTTATGGATAAACTTGATATTACCAAAATCTCTAAAGAAATAAATCAACTTGGAGTTTTTTCACAAAACAATATTTTTGAGAAAGAAGAATTTGATTTTATATCTAATCAGCTTAAAAATCTAACGAAAAAAGAAAAAAAAATTTATTTTCCAACTAACTTTAAGGATTACTTAATAAAAATATTTAAAGCTGATCTCAAAAAAATACTATTAACAAAAAAACTAATAGAGTTAGCTGATAAACTAGATTTCTCAAAAATAGCATCAAGATCACTTGGAGATAATGTTTATTTAGAAGTTCTAGATTGTTATCTAAGTAAAAAATCTAAAAATACAATTTTAGAATGGCACAATGATATTGGGTATAATCCAAATTCAGCAAATGCAGAAAAAGATTTTTTAGAGAAGGCAAAATCAACTATATATAAACATAAAACTCAAAAATCATCTATGGGTATAAAATTTTTTATTTATATAACAGATGTAAAGAGTAATGATGGTGCATTGGGCATAATCCCATATAGTCATAAAATTGTATATGCACTAACAAATCTTATTTTAGAAAAAAAAATAAATTTAAAACCTTATTGGAAACTAAAAGATTTAAGAAATATAATATTACAGGAAGATAATAAAAAACATTTTTTACATTATATTGACAAAAATGAGCTAGAAAAATTCATAGAGCATACTAAATTTGTTGACACTTCCACTGAGGAAACTTTGAATTTTGATTTTGCAATGAGTAAGAATAGTGCGGTGATCTTTGATGAAATGGCAGTACATAGAGGATCTGCACCAACACAAAATGATAGATTAGTTTTAAGATATTTATATAGAAGAAAATTATAAGAATTTAATTTTTAATAATGTTTAAAAACTTAAACTACAAAAATCCAAATAATTATATCATAAAAAAAAATTACTTTATAAGAGACTTCAAAAATCTATATAAAAATATCAAGGATCCCTGGAATCAACATGCCAATTTTCTAAATGAAGAAACAGTAATATTTACAAAAGAAACTATCAAAAAAATCTCAAAAAAAAGAAAGATCTCTCTTTTAGATGTAGGTGCAGGACAGGGTTCTTTACAAAAAATCTTAGGGTCAAATATTAATTATGTTGGTACGGATATCCATAAAAAGAGATTTAAAAACGTAAAATACGATAATATTAATATTTTCAATCCCGGTTTTAAAAATAAGTTTGATATTATTGTTTGTTTAAAAACAATATACTATTTGTCAGATAATATTGACAATGTAATTCAAAATTTAAAAAAATATTTAAAAAAAGATGGATTTATTTTTATCTCTTACAACTTAAAAAAAAATAGTTTTTCAAATAAGTTTTTGACTGATTTAAAATTAAGATTGAAATTAAAAAAAAATTTAAAGAAATTTACACAATTGAAATTAATAGGAGCCTTTATATGAGTAAAAATAAGGAGAAAAATACCTTATTTGTTTTTAAGAAATAACAGGCAAAAATTTTTATTGATACATGATAAATCAAATTGAAAACAAACCTTTAATCGTAATTTCAACATATGGCCATTGTGCTTCTGACTGGTTGGGAAATCTTTTTGATTCTCACGAAGAAATCTTGATTACCCCACCATTAAGTTTTTTTAGAAAATTAAAAATTTTAAAAGTTAATCATAAAATCTCTTTAGATAATTTAAATATAAGTGAAATTGTAGAAATGACTTCTAATAAAATGTTAAAAAAAAGTTCTTTTAAAAGTTATAATTTTTTTCAAAATTCCAAAAAGAAAAAAGTTTTTAAAAGGTGCTTAAGAGATTATTTAATTAAATCTAAAGAGACAAATAATAAAAAAAAACTTTTTTATGGGATCTATTACTCATATGCAAAAATGAATAATATCAACTTTGACAAAATTAAAGTTCTAATTACACACGAACATGCTGCGTGGTATTGTAACAATTACTCCAAATATTTTAATACTAAATTTTTATTTATAATAAGAGATCCCAGAGCAGCTTTTGCTGGATCTTTCAGAACGTTTGATAGATATCATGATTTTTCAAAAAGTCATAAGTTAACTTTGGTTTTATCCTTTTGGCTCGCAGCTACAAATTTTATAAAAATGAATAGAAAAAAAAAGAATGTTTATGTTATAAAAAATGAAAAAATCAATCATAATATCAAAGTTGAATTGAAAAAACTTTGTAAATGGATGAAAATTAATTTTAAACCGATTTTATTAAAACCAACAATTTTAGGAAAAGAATGGCATGGAGACTCCTCATATATTCAAAAATTTGAGCTTAAAAAAAAATTACCAAAAGATTACTATATTCAAGAAAATGTTAAAAAAAGATGGAAAAATTATTTAAAAAAAAGAGAAATTCTATCCATTGAAGCTTTATTAGAGAATACGATGAACAATTATAATTATAAATTGGAAAATAAACTCAATATTTTTGAAAAAGTTAAAGGGTATCTTTACATTTTGTTTATGCATACCAATAATGAAAACTTTTTAAGAAAATTTATTTCAATTATAAAAAATCCTATTAGAAGAATATTAATTATAAAATTTCAATTTTATACAAAATGAACTAACTTGAAACTAAAGAAAAATTAAATTATTACGAATAAATTAATTATGCTTGATATTAAAAATAAAAAAAATTTTAAGACAGAAATTTTATCTTTTAAAAAAGAGTATGATAAAAATGGTTTTGTTATAATAAAGAAATTTTTTGATAAAAAGTCTGCCTATAAAATAAAAAAAAATCTTAAATTTTTTTTAAAGAAAAAATCTAAAAATCTAAAAAATGTCAATTTTGTTAATAAGAAAAAAAGAATAATTAATACTGCACATAATATTAAAAAATGGAGTTATCTAAAAAAGATTCAAAATAACAAACAAATTACTAGTATCGTTTCTGAAATATTAGGATGTAAACTTAAAAAATTCGGTGCCGAGGTTTTTGCCAAGCCAGCCGAATTGGGCTTGTTATCACCTGTTCATCAGGATAACTTTTATTGGAATATTAAATCAAATATTGGTCTCACAATTTGGATTGCTTTAGATAAAGTAGATAAAAAAAATGGATCTCTATATTATTTTAAAAAATCTCATAAATTAGGTTTGTTATCACATGAACCATCTTATATCCCTGGGAGTTCTCAGACTGTAAGTAAAACTAATTTAAAAAAATTAAAAAAATATAAAAAGGTTTTTACAAAATTAAATGTTGGAGACGCTATTTTACATAGTAGTTTAGTTGTTCATGGTAGTAATAAAAACTTGAGTAAAAATAATAGAATGGGTTTCACATTAAGATATGTTCCTTATAAAAGTAGTTTTAATTTAAAAAATAAGGTTGATTATGAAAAGAATTTACTTAATCAACGGAAATTATTAGCTTGATAAATCTAAACTTTAGTTGATGCCGGGATATGAATTAATCAATAAAGAAGAATACTTAGAATGCAGAGATGTTCTAAAAAAAAGTAAAACTTTTTTTAGGATGGGATTCAATCCCTTTAGAAAAGGAATTTTTAAAGTAGACACATTTGAAAAAAAATTTTCAAAACACTTAAATTCAAAATATGCTCTAGGGGTAACATCTGGTACAGCAGCACTCAGAGTAGCCATAGCATCCCTAAATCTAAAACCTGGAGATGAGATTATTACTTCAGCATTTACTTTCGTTGCAACTGTAGAGGCAATAATTGAGTCTAGATGTAAACCAATTTGTATTAATATTGATGAGTCTCTAAATATTGATCCTAAAGAACTAGAAAAAAAAATAACTAAAAAAACAAAAGCTGTAATTGTAGTCCACATGTTGGGAGTACCCGCAAAAATGGATGATATTTTAAAAATTTGCAAAAATAAAAAAATTAAAGTGATTGAGGATACGGCATGGGGCTGTGGAGGTAAATATGGAAATAAATTTTTAGGCACCATAGGAGATATTGGAACTTTTAGTTTTGATCACGCTAAGGCAATAACTACTGGCGAGGGTGGAATGATTGTTTTTAAGTCAAAAAAAACATTTTTAAATGCTAAAGCTTGGCACGATCATGGACATGAAAATAATCCAAAATTTCCAAGATGGGAAGACACAAGAAAAACGAGTGGCTTTAATTATAGAATGAATGAACTTCAAGGAGCGATTGGTTTAGCTCAACTTCGCAAATTAAATTATATAATTAAATCACAAAGAAAAATTTATAATTCAATATGGGATAGTATTAAAAAGATTAAAGGTATAAAAAAGAGAGAATATTCTAAGAAATGTTACATTTCAGCTGATGCCTTAATTATTCTTGTTAAAAACAAAAAGTTAAGTTTAAAATGTCGAAAATTTTTACTTAAATATAATATTTCAACTAAAATATTGCCGGAGGCTTATACGTGGCATTTTGCAGGTAAGTGGTCACATATAAAAGAATTAAAAAAATTAAATTTACCAGCAAAATTGAGAAAATCTGAAAAAAAACTTAGCAGAGCTGTATCAATACCTATTTCAATTAAATTTAACAAAAAGCAAATTCTTAATATCAAATCAGCTCTTGAAAGGGCTTTAAAATAAACATGAGAAAAACTACTGTATCAGTTTCAGTAATAATTCCTGTTCATAACCAAGAGATTTATATAAGTAGATGCTTACGGTCAATATTAGATCAATCACTAGCTAGAGAGGAATACGAAGTTATAGTTATAGATGATGGCTCAAAAGATAAGACTGGAAGAATTTTACAAACATTTAAAAATCACATTAAGATTATTTCAAACAAAAAAAACAAAGGTTTATCTTTTTCCTTAAATCGAGGTATAGAAAATTCAAAAGGTAGATTTATTGTGAGATTAGACTCAGATGATTATGTAAACAAAGAATATTTAAAAATTCTTCAGATGTATTTACTTTACAATAATGATTCAAATGCAGTAAGTTGTGATTATTTTCTTGTTGATGAAAAAGAAAATATTTTAAAAAAAGAAAATTCCAAAACAAAACCAATCGGCTGTGGGATAATGTTTAGGGCAGAAAGTTTAATCAATGTTGGAATGTATGACAAAAACTTTTTAGTTCATGAGGATAGAGATCTGCGAATTAGATTTAAAAAAAAATATGTTATAGATAGAATTGCACTTCCATTATATAGATATAGAAAACATCAAAAAAATATCACTAAAGATAAAAAAAAAATGAAACTTCATTATACTAAATTAGTTAAAAAACATAAAAAATGACAAATTTTAACTTTAATAAGATTAGAAAAAACAAAGTTCCATACATAATTGCTGAAATAGGAGTAAATCATGAATGTTCGATGAAAATGGCGAAAGAACTAATTTTATCAGCAAAAAAAGGAGGGGCACAAGCAGTCAAATTTCAAACTTACAAAGCAGAAAAAATTGTAAAAAAAAATTCAAAGGCTTATTGGGATCTAAAAAAAGAAAAGACAAAAAATCAATATGAGTTATTCTCTAAATTGGACAAGTTTGATTTAGACGACTATAAAAAACTTTATCAATATAGCAAAAAGATTAAAATCGATTTTTTATCAACACCTTTTGATTTAGAATCTGTAGATTTTTTAAAGTCATTAGTTCCTGCATTTAAAATTTCTTCATCAGATATAAATAATTTTCCGTTGATAAGAAAAATAGCAGATACAAAAAAACCAGTTATACTCTCAACTGGTGCATCAAATATTAAAGAGATTAAAAGAGCAGTAAATATACTTAGTAAAAATACAAAAAAGATAGTAATTATGCATTGTGTACTAAATTATCCAACAAAAGATGTTGATGCTAATCTCGGCATGATTGTAGATTTAAAAAAAAAATTTCCAAAATTTTTACATGGATACTCAGATCACACATTACCAAGTTATAATATGATTAACTTAACCACAGCTTTTATGCTTGGGGCAAAAGTAATTGAAAAACATTTCACAAACGACAAAAAATTAAAGGGTAACGATCATTATCATTCAATGGATAAAGACGATCTTAAAACACTTATAAAGAATATTAAAAAGATAAATCAAATAACAGGCAAAACAATTTCAAAAAAAGTTCTAAGATGTGAAACAAAATCAAGGAAATTTGCAAGAAGAAGTATAGTTGTAGAAAAAAAAATATATAAGAATCAAATCATAACAAATGATAATATTATTGCGCTCAGACCAAATATTGGAATTTCTGTGGATATGTGGGACAAAGTTATTGGAAAAAGAGCAAAAAAAGACTTAAAAAAACATCATTCTCTCTCAATGAAAGATTTATATTAATATTCATTTGTTTAATGAAAATAGTTGCAATTATTCAAACTAGAACAGGATCTAGAAGATTTCCAAAAAAAGTCTTAAAAAATATTTTGAATAAATCATTAATTGATTGGGTAATATATAGAACAAAAAAATCCTCAAAATTAAAACAAATAATACTAGCAACAACAAAACTAAAAAAAGATGACGTATTGGTGAATATCGCAAAAAAAAATAAGATTTCAATTTTTAGAGGAGATGAAAAAAATGTTCTAAAAAGGTATTTCGAGGCTGCAAAATTATACAATGCAGATTTAATTGTAAGAATTTGTTCAGATAACCCATTTATTGATCCTAAACAAATAGATTATCTTATTAAAAAGTTTAAGAACAAAAGTTTTGAATATGCTTTTAATCACCAAAGTCGATTAAATACAAATTATGCAGATGGATTCGGTGCGGAGATATTTACTTTTAATACATTAAAGAAAGTTTATTTATGCGCTAAATCAAAAAGTCAAAAAGAGCATGTTACAAAATATATTTGGGACAATTTAAAAAAATTTAAGATATTACCCATAAAATCACCAAAGAAATTGGCTTACCCAAAATTCAAATTTGATATAAATACACCTAAGGATTATACCTTAATTAAAAATTTTACAAAAAAATTTAAAATAAAAATTAATACAAAAGCAGAGGATATTGTTAAGTTTAAACTTTTAGAAATAGGAGAAATAAATAATGAGTAAAACGATTTTATTTGAGGATAGAAACAATGACTGGGAAATTTGGGAAAAGAATAATTCAATTGAGAGAAGCATAAAAAGAATACAAAATAAATTACCTGAGATGGAAGCTTCAAAACAACTTTCAAAAATTGTAAAAAAATTTTACAAAAAAAATTATAGTATTTTAGATTTTGGATGTGCTGCGGGTCACTATTATAATAGTCTTAAGAGGATTGATAAAGATATAAATTATTCTGGCTTTGATGTAACAAAAGCATATGTGTCATACGCAAGAAATCATTTTAGAAAAAAAAGGAATGTGAAATTTGATGTGCAAAGTCTATTTTCCATGTCAAAGAAATATAACAACAAATTTGATATTGTTTTCTGCTCCAATGTTTTACACCATTTACCATCAATTGATATTCCATTAAAAAATTTGATAAACGCGACAAGGAAATATTGCATAATTAGAACTTTAGTAAGTGATAATACTCATTTAGCAAGATTTTATTATGATGATACAACAAATCAAAAAGGTGAATTAAATAATTTTCAATTACAAAATACGTATAGCTATAATTTGATTAGAGAAAAAATAAAGAAAATTGGCAATTTTAAAGTAAATTTTGAAAATGATATTTTTAATGGGAAAAATATAAATAGGGAATTTACTAACAAAGAAAAAAAAAAATATCCTGGGTTGACAAAATATATTAATGGGATCCAGATTGCTGGTAGTAAAGTCTTTGAATTTAAATGGATAATTATAAAAAAATAATTTTCTACTTAGATTATAATTTTAAGTCTTAAATATTTGAGTAATGCCCAACATAATAGTTTACAAAAATTTTAAAAACTCAATGTATAGAAGATGAGAGGATATTTAATATTTGATTTGAGACTAGCTTATTATTTCTTAAAAAAAAAAAGTTTCTTATTTAATGAAAAGAATATTATTTTTATAACCGACAAAATAGCAATTTATGAATTATTTAAACTTAGGAATATTAAGGTAATTTCTTTAGATAAAGTAATTGGAGATACGAAAAGAAAAAAAATATTTTTAAGCAACTATCAAAAAATTGATAAAAGAATAAAAAATTTAGGAAAAAAAAATACTTATATTTTTGACAAAGTTGAATTAAATACAATACATAATACTAATAGATTTGAAGTACCAAGATATTATGTTGGAATAAAATATTTATATTATTCTTTGAAAATCGTACTCAAACAACAGAACATTAAAGAAATTGTTTATTTTGATGATCTTGGGTTTGATTTATTATGTAAGAATTTTTATACAAAAATTTTTGAATTATTTTGCAAAGAGAATAATCTCAAATTTCATATCAAAAAAATAGATGATTATGAAAAATTAAATTACTTAAATTTATACTCAAATTTTTTAACTAGAATATTTTTAAGATTTCGGGATATCTCTTTATTTAAATTCACTAATTATTTTTATCAAAGACTTTCAAATAGCTTTTATAAAAAATTCTCAAAAAGACAGCATATAGCTTTTGTGGGTCCCAAGTTTGATTTTGCCTATTTAAAACATAACCTAGTAAGTATTAACTTAAACAATTTATTAACCACAACACTTAAAAAACAAAAAAAAAAAAATTTAATCACAATCCCACATAAAGAATTTAAAAATTTAGAAGATGGAATATTATGGTATCTAAAGACAAAAAATGAAAAAAATAAGGAATTTTATAAAAATGTAATACTTAAAATTTATACGTATCTCAAAATAAATAAAATCAAAAAAATTTTTTGGGGAGTGTCTCCAGAACCGTTAATAAGAAATATTATAGAATTTCTTAAAGAAAAGAATTATTTGGTTAATGGAATACAACATGGTGGAAAATATTTTATTTTAAATGATGATTTATATCATAAAGACTCTGATTTTAACTTGTGTAACAATTATCACTCATATGGATTTTCAAGTTCTTTTAAAAAAAAAAAGTACGCTAAAAATACTAAAATATTAAATACTGGCTGTTTAAAATCTTATGTGTATGAAAATACATTTAGAAAAATTGACAAACTGAATAACAATACAATTCTTTATGTTCCAATAGGGCTAAGTAATTTTTTTGTACCTGTTATTGAAACAAGTCCCTCAAACAGATTTATTCTACAAAGAGAGATATGTAAAAAATTAAATGGAATTAAAAATTTGAGAAAGTTTGTTAAAATTTTACCGTTAACTTATTTTAAGAATATTAATTTTGATTACAATCAATTACAAGCTAATCCAATTTACTTTGAATTAAATAAATTTAAATCTTTAAAAATTAATTCACGATCATTGAATTTATCTTATGAAATCATAAAACCAAAAATAGTAATTATGGATGCTTTAAGTACACCACTCTATGAACTTTCAGGATCAGATTCTGAAATTATTGTTTTTTTAGATAAATTTAATCAACCAAAGTCTGACGTTCTATCTATTTTAAAAAAAAGATTTTTCATTGTTAAAAATGTTACTGAAATGATGTCATGTATAAATTTGATTTTAAAAAAGAATAAAAATAGGAGTAATAATAAGTTATTTTACAAAAAATTTTATAAACAAAAAAATCGAAATTTTATTTTATGATTAAATATTATCTTATAATAAAATATCTATTAAGAGATTTTTTAAAGACAATAATATTTTTTAGATTATCTTTTTGGAAACCAGAAAAAAAAAAAATTTTAATCTATGATAGAAAAAGTACAGATCAAGCTAACATTTTATTCAAAAGGGAAAATTTTACTTTTTTTTATACTAGATCACAAGGGTTAAATCTTTATGTACTAATTTTGAATTTATTTAAAAATGGGATTAAGAATTTTAAGGTAAATTATAAAAAATTATTTTTTCGTATTGTTAGTCCAAAAATAGTTTATACTTCAATAGATAATAGCTTATCATTTTATAAATTGAAACAAGAGTGTTTTAACAATGCTATATATATTTCAGATCAAAATGGAATGCGGGATAATTCATTTTATCTTGAGGCTAAAAAATATTTAGCTCGTAATCGAAAATCTTTTCTTTATTGTGATATTTTTTTTGTTTTAGGAAATAATGAAAAAAAAAAGTTAAAAAAAATTATTAAAACAAATTTTTATACATTTGGCTCAACAAAAAATAATTTTTATATAAATAGAAAAAGAAAGAATAAGATTAAAAATTTGATTTTTTTTTCAAATAAACCGATAATAAATTTTTCAAGGGACTTTATATTGCTAAAAAATGCAATTAGATTTAGTAAAAAATACAATTATAAACTTTATTATGTAGATAGACTTAAAAAAAGATATTTAATTTATTTAAACAAACATTTTAACATTCAAGATTTTACTTATATTTCACCAAAAAACTCATCAGAAACTTACAGTTTTTTTAACGAGAATAATTTATCGATTTTTAATCATTCATCTTTAGGGTATGAGTTTATTGCCAGAGGTTTTAAAGGTGTTAGTTTTGGACATAACTCAGATTTTCTTTTCCATGGAAGAAATAGAAACAAATACCCAAAAGAAGGCATTTTTTGGACCGAAAAATTAGATTATAAAAATTTTGAGAGTAAAATTTTGACAATAATAAATTATGACTTTATTAAATGGAAATTTAGTACATTAAAATATTCTAAAGAGCTCATGTGTTTTGATAAGTCAAATTTAAACAAAAAAAAATAATAAAAAACTTTAAAATTGAAAAATGATAATAGGCTTAATACCATCTAGATTAAATTCAAAAAGATTAAAAGAAAAACCATTATTAAAAATTGATGGTCTTCCAATAATTGTTCATTCTTTTAAAAGAGCGAAATTAGCAAAAAAATTAGACAAGGTTATAGTGTGTACTGATCATAAAAAAATTGTTGATGTAGTAAAAAAAAAATAATGGTGTAGCAGTTTTAACATCAAAAAAACACAGAAATGGAACAGAAAGAATTTATGAAGTTGCAAAAAAAATGAAAAAAGCCACCTTTATTTTGGACATTCAGGGAGACCAACCATTAATAAGCCCTCGTGCAATTGATTTAACTGTCGAATTTCATAAAAAAAATAAGCACTTTGATATTGTTTTGCCAAGTATGCCCATTAAAAATCAAGAAGACAATAAAAGTTTGGTTAAAACTATTTTTTCAGATGAAGGAAAGATTATTTATTTTAGTCGAGAAAAAGTGCCATATAATTATATGTCAAGCAAAGTGACTTATTATAAAAATTTATCTATAATTTCTTTTAAGCCGAAAGCATTAGAGAAATTTTTTAAATCAAAAATGGGTAAACTGGAGAAAATTGAAAGTATAGAGTTGATGAGAGCACTTGAAATCGGACTTAATATAGGAACTTTTATAATAAATGGTTCAGATTTTGCTGTAGATGTAAATGCAGATTTACTTAAGGCAATAAATGTTATGCCATACGACAAATTTAGAAAACTTTATTAATGAATAAGTATGATTTAGTCATATTTGATTTAGATGGAGTCTTAATAAATTCAAAAAAAAATATGAGAGCTGCCTGGGATGTTGTAAGGCAAAAATATGCAATTGAAAAAACTTTTAAAGAATATTCCAAGTTTGTGGGTTACACTTTTTTTGATATTTTAAGAAAATTAGCAATTAAAAAAAATTTTGCACAAATACAAAAAGAATATAATAAAAGCTCAATTAAATATATTAATAAGATTAATTTGTATAAAGATGTGAATAAGGTTTTAAAATTTTTTATAAAAAAAAAAATAAAATTAGCTATTGTCACCTCTAAAAATAAAGACCGAACACTCAAACTTGTTAAAAAATTTAAATTACCCATTAAAAATATAGTCTGTCCAAGTAAATCAACAAGGGGTAAGCCACATCCAGACCAAATTAATATTGCATTAAAGCGAGCTAATGTTAAAAAGCACAGAACTATTTATGTAGGTGATATGAAAGTTGATTATTTATTAGCAAAGAAATCAAAAGTTAAATTTATTTTTGCAAATTATGGATACGGAAAAATTGAAAATTTTTACAAATTTAATAAGATAAATTCGTTTAAAGATTTGAAAAATTTTATATAAAAAGTTATGAAAAAAAATGATTTATTAAAAAAATATCAAAAAGAGTATAAAAAAAACGGTTTTGTATTAATTAAAAATTTTATAGATAAGTCAAAATGTGCAAAAGCCTTAAAATGGTTAAATTCAAAGAACAAAAAAAAATTGGCCAAAAGTTGGACTGAGTTGGAGCCAGGTGTAGATCTAGCAGTTTATTTCATTATTCATAAAAGTAACTCCCCAATTTCAGAATTAGTTAACAACAAAAAAGTTTTAAATTTTGCTTCTCAACTTGTAAATGATGAAGTTTATATCTATTCGAGTAAAGTTAATTTAAAAGCACCATGGTGTGGTGCTGTTGAATATTTTCACCAAGATTTAGTTTATTGGAGAGATAGAGGCTATCCTAGGGAAGATATGTTAAGTGCCATGGTATTTCTCGAGCCACATAACGATATTAATGCACCTTTAAATATTTTTCCTAAAACACATAAACTAGGTTTTATTAGGCATGACCCTTTTATTAATGTAAATGGACTTGCTAAATTCATGGTGCCCCCCAAAACCTTGAGCAAACTTAAAAAAAAATATGGGGTAGTTCGAATAAACGCAAAACCTGGAGATGTCCTTTTTTTTCACATGGGATGTGTTCATGGTTCCGGACATAATATTTCTTCACAAGGTAGAACAGTTGTTTTATCTCAATTAAACACGTTGGGTAATATCCCAATAAATGTAGAAAAAAATTCTAAAAAATTTAATTTGAAAAGAGCAAAAAGAGAATATGATGAGTCAAAACGTAGATTTGCTTGGTTTAAAAGTAAATATTCAAAACAATTGAAGTCAAAAAAACTTACTTTTTCAGCTCCAATCGTTAAACAAGAAAAATAAATTTTTTAAGTTTAATTTTAATGTGTGGAATTTTTGTTGTAATACCAAAATCAAATAAAAAATTAGATATTGATAAGTGTAAAAAAGCACTTAAAGATTTAGATAAAAGAGGACCTGATTGGTCACTTTATGAAGTAACAAATAACATTTTCCTTGGTCAGACAGTTTTATCCATGGTCGGTAAGAATAAAAAAAATATTGATAACCATTACTCCCAAAAAAAACTTTTTTTCATTTTATTTAATGGTGAAATTTATAATCATAAAGAGTTAGATTTTAATAATAATTTAGATGAAAAAAAACCTGATACAAAAATTTTGGTAAATTTATTCGATAAATATAAACCTAGCGAAATTAATAATTTTTTAGATGGAATGTATTCTTATGTGGTATTTGATAGGTTAAAAAAGAAAATTTTTATTTCAAGAGATCCACAAGGGGAAAAATCTCTTTATAAATTTGAAAATTCTGAATATATTATATTTTCCTCTGAAATTAATCCAATTCTTAAGTTTACTAAAAAACTATCGATTGATAAAGAAATTTTAAAATCCTACTTTTTATCTAGACACTTTATCCAATTTGAAAACTCAATATTTAAAGAAATTAAAAATATTCAGCCTGGGGAGTTATGGGAGTTCTCAATTATTGAAAAAACGCTAACTAGAAAAAAAACTTTTTCTATAAGGTCTTTGATTAGTGAAAATGATTATTATCTAAATGATGTAAAAAAAGAGGAGGACCTAGTTGAGGAATTAGATTATTTATTGAGACAAAACTTAAGTCAAATGATACCACCTGATAGGAATTTTTGCTCAATTTCAAGTGGAGGGATAGATTCAAGTTTAGTCTCATTCCTTTTGAAGGAGATATCAAATTGTACTAAATTCATAGCTTTAAATCATATTGGTAAAGATAGAATTTCAAATAAAACTAATTTATTTGAAAAATACTTAAATAATAAGATTATTAGTCTAGATGTTAATCGAAAAAAATATAAAAAATATTTAGAAGAATCAATTAATATTTGTAATTCACCAATTAGCTCACATGACTTTGTGGGAAAATTGATAATTGCTAAATATTTGAAAAAAATTAATTGCAAAGCTGTATTTGGTGGTGATGGAGCCGATGAGTTATTTGGTGGATACAATACTTATTTACAAAATATAAAAAACCCAAATCAAAATATCTCTGACTACACTAAAATATTAAAAACTAAAATTTTTAGCAATAAATATAATAATCATTATTTTGAAACTAGAATTACAAAAGAATGGAAAAAATGTCTAAAAGCATATGACTTTCTGAAAGACAAAAAAGAGCAAAATAAACAAGCGATGATGTTATTAGATAGCACACTCCAACTATCTTCTGTAGGAATGAGAGGGTCTGATTTAATGTCTATGAGCTACTCTATCGAACCTAGGTCAATTTTTTTAAGAAAATCGATTATGAAATTTGCTTTAAATTTACCAATTAGGTTCAAAATTGACACTTCAAAAAATAGTAAACTTAGAAGTAAAATTTTGCTTAAAAAATTATTTATAAAATATTTCTCAAAAAAATTAATATTTAAAAAACAAGGGTTTTCCGGTTTTCCAAATGAAATGGCTTCTTATCTTGGAAAATATACCAAGTATGAGATTTTTAAAAAATTAAAATCAGATTGCCAAAAAATACCTTTCAAAAATTTTAATAAAAAAGAAACATGGAAAATCATTAATTCAGAATTTTTTATTAGAAGTTATAATGCAAAAATATATAAATAATTATTTACAAAATGATTAAAGGAATAAAAATAACAAAACTTAAAATTATTCCTGACGAAAGAGGAAAAGTAATGCATATGATGAGGAATGATAGTCCAGTTTTTAAAAATTTTGGAGAGGTATACTTTTCCACTATTTATGAAAATAAAATTAAAGCTTGGCATCTTCATAGAGAGTCATATTTAAATTACGTCTGTGTAGTGGGTGAGGTAAAATTAGTACTTTTTGATGATAGAAAAGATAGTTTAACCAAAAATCAGCATCAGGAAATTTTTTTGAGCCCTGATAATTATTTTCTTGTTACAATTCCACCCAATGTATGGAATGGGTTTAAAGGATTAGGAAAAAAAGAATCGATTATTGCTAATTGTCTTACGTTACCTCATAACGAAAAAGAAATGATTAGAAAGGATCCTAAAGATAAATACTTCGGTTATAATTGGTAAACAATCTTAAATGAAATTGATATTATTAACTGCAGGAGGAAGAGCTGGATCAGATTTTTTTCATAGTTTATTAGATGGTCATTCTCAAATTCTTCAATTTCCAGGTTATTTTAGAGTAGACAAAAATCTAAAATTAATTTTAGAAACTAAAAATTTAAAAAAAAAGGGTGAAATGTTTGTTAAATTTTATCCAGAATTTTTTAATTCTAGAAAAAATAAGCTTGAGAGATGGAACAGATTAGGCAAAGAAAGGAATGAATATTTTAAAGTTGATCACAAAAATTTTGTTAAAAATTTTTATAAAATATCTTTAAAAAAAAAAAATTCTATTAATAACTATGAGTGCTTAATTAACTTACACTTAGCTTATTTTATTACTAGAAAAAAAAATATTGAGTCTACAAAAATAATATTTGTGCATACTCATTTGCTTAGTTGGACTAAAGAATTTATAAAGTTATTTAATATTAAAAGTGTAGATATTTTGCACACAATTCGACATCCATTGTCCTCATTGAGTTCTCCTGTTAAATCATGGCTTAATTTTGAGAACGGAAAATATTTTTTTTCAAAAGACTTATATTATCAAATAGATACTGTAGTTAATTGCATTTATGATTTAAATAAACTTGGAAAATTGCATATTATCAGATTAGAAAGTTTACATAAACAAAATACTTTTTTGATGAAAAAATTTTGTAAAAAATTTAAAATTAAATATGAAGTGTCCCTCAGAAAATCAACAAAAAATAATTTAAAATGGTGGGGTGATAAGATAAATAAAAAATATATGAGTGGAATAAATAAAAGATTTAAGATAAAGATTTATGAAAAGCATTTTTATGTAAGAGACCTAATATTTTTTCAAAATTTAACAAAAAAAATTATAAAAAAATATAATTACAATTTTTATTATGAACAAAAAAATATTTCATTTAATTTGTTACCCATGAAATGTGAAATAGATGTTTGGAAAAACACTTTTAAAAACTCTCTATACGGAGACTTTCGTTGGAAACATTTAGTATCTATACCTTTTTTTTATATTTTAAGGATTTTTATGATAAATAATTTACACCAATATTTTAAGACAAAGAATCTTCCGAATGAAATCTAAGAAAAGAAAAAAAGGAATTTTATTTTGGATTACTGGTCTTTCAGGATCTGGCAAAACTTCATTAGCAAAAAAAATTTTTAAATTCATAAAAAAAAAGTATGGTACTACAATTGTTATTAGTGGTGATGATATAAGAAAGGTTTTTGAGTTTAAAAAATTTGATAAAAACTCTAGGTTAAAATATGCCAAAAGTTACTCAAAATTTTGTAAATTAATTACAGACCAAAATATAAACATAATATTCTCCACTGTGAGTTTGTATAATAAAGTTAGATCTTGGAATAAAAAAAATATTCATAATTATTTAGAGATATACATTGAGGCCGACATTAAAAAATTAATTGAAAAAAAAAAAAAGCGCTTTTACAGAACTAAATTGGTAAATATTGTGGGTAAAAATATTCAAGCTCAATTTCCAAAAAAACCTGATATTAAGATATCAAATACTTTTACTAAATCGATTGATCAACTAAATATTGAATTAATAAAAAAAATAAATTTGAAAATTTAACTGCCACAATTTGAGTAAAGATTGTATGTATAGGTTTGAATTATGAAAGTGGTTATACTTGCTGGAGGATATGGTAGCAGATTGTCAGAATACACCAAAACTATTCCGAAACCAATGGTCAAAGTTCTTGGCAAACCTATTATACGCAGAATTATTGATCATTATATTTTTCATGGGCATTACGAATTTTATATTGCGCTAGGATATAAAGGTTACGAACTTAAAAAATATTTTTTAAAACAAAAACTTCCAAAAAATATAAAGATAAATCTGATCAATACAGGAAAAAATACGATGACTGGAGGAAGATTAAAAAGACTAAAACCCTTCTTGAAAGATACTTTTCTCATGACCTATGGAGATGGATTATCCAACATAAATTTAAATAAATTAATAAGATTTCATAAAAAAAATAAAAAACTTTTTACATTAACAGCAGTGAGACCTCCAGCCAGATTTGGTGCAATTAAGATTAAGGGAACTTATGTAAACTATTTTAAAGAAAAGAATAACCTTGATGAGGGCTGGATAAATGGTGGCTTTTTTGTCATAGAACCAAAATTTTTTAAATATCTAAAAAATGATCAAACTTTTTTAGAAAGAGAGCCTTTTGAAAAATTAACTAAGAAAAAAGAGTTAGTTGCTTTTAAACATAAAGGTTTTTGGCAGTGTATGGATACACTTCGTGATAAAGAAATTTTGGAAAAAAAGTTAAAGAAAAAATTTTGATGAGTAAAAATTAACTTGAAGATGAGTAAAATAGTAAATTTATTTGATAACAATCTAAAATTTAAATTTCTATTCTTAGTTTTTTTTATGGTTATAGCATCATTCTTAGAACTTCTCGGCCTAGGTCTAGTTGTACTAATATTAAATTCTTTTTTGGGTTTGGATACGAGTTTCCTCGATATTTTAAATGATTATTTAAAATATTTTTTCAAGTCAAATATTGATTTTACTCACGTAATTTTTTTAATATTTTTTTTATTTACTATTAAATTAATCATTTTAATTTTTGTGGCATGGATGGAGTCAGATTTTTTAGCTAGTTTTAGAGAAAAAATTTCTAACAGACTTTATTTCAATTTTTTAAATAGGGACGTTAGAGTTCTTTTAAGAAAAAATAGTGCAGAATATATTAGAAATTTTACTGAGGAAATTCCTCAGAGTATAGTCTTTATAAATAGTTGTCTTAAAATGATTCTAGACTCAATATTAATATTAATCTTTCTAGGATTTTTGATGTATTTCAACCCTACCATAACTGCGAGTGTATATATTTTTTTTTCATTATTAGGCCTAATTTATTATAGTTTAGTTAAAAATAAGCTATCAAGCTGGGCGACGATAAGTTTAGATAATAGAAAAAAAAAAATACAATTCATCTCTGAAAGTTTTTCTTCAATTAAATCAATAAAAATTTTATCAAGAGAAAATTTTTTTTTAAATAAATTTAAAAAACAAATTAAATCTATAAGTCGTATATTATTTAAAGTAGCTTTTTTGGCAGAGCTACCTAGAAATTTTTTTGAATATATATTGCTTATCAGTATATTATTTCTATTTTATTATTTAATTCAAAATGAATATTCCAGTGAAAATATTATTCAATTACTATCAATATATACCATTGCAGCATTTAGACTTGTTCCAATAATGAATAGATTCCTAGGCCACATGCAAAAATTTAAACATTCTTATCCAAGTATAAAGAAATTGGTGATTGAGAATGAACAAAAAGTTGGACTTAAAAAAAATAAAATTAGAAAGATTTATTTTAAAAAAAATATAATTTTAAATATAAAAAAATTTTCATTCAATAATAGTCAAGAAGTGTTAATTAAAAAAGCTAACATTGAGATCAAAAAAAATTCTCAGATAGGTCTTATTGGGGATAGCGGAAGTGGAAAAAGTACTATAATTGATATTTTCTGTGGATTTCAGCCGAATAAAAATTTAAAATTGAGGGTAGATGGCTTAGATGTTTTTAGATCTGGTTTTATAGATGATTGGCAGGATAAATTAGGTTATGTTCCTCAAAATATAATCATTTTAAATCAATCCCTAAGAGAAAATATCTTATTCGGTGCAGACAAAAAAATCTTTACTGATGAAATTCTACTAGATCTTCTTAAAAAAGTTGAGTTAGAGAGGTTTGTAAAAAAATCAAATAATGGATTATCCCAAATTCTTCGTCAAGATGGAGAAAATATATCAGGGGGAGAAAAGCAAAGAATAGGTATAGCTCGAGCTTTAATTAACGATCCAGATTTAATTATATTAGATGAAGCGACTAGTGGACTTGATTTTGAAACAGAGAATAATATTCTCAAAACAATAAAAAAGTTAAAAAAAACCTCTATAATAGTTTCACACAGGTTAAATGCTTTAAAGAATTGCAACAAAATTTATTTGTTGAAGGATAAGCAAATTAGTCTGTTAAAAAAAAATCAATTAAGAAAACAATTTGAAAATCAAAAATTTAATTTAACTCAAATTAAAAAATAAACTTTAAATTGTTTTAGACAAATAATGGTGAATAATATATCTTTAAAAATCAAAATTAAAAAACATTGAAATTACCTAACCAAAAATTCTGGAAAAAAAAAAAAGTGCTGGTCACAGGCCATACAGGTTTCAAAGGTGGATGGCTGTGTGTGTTATTGGATATGTTGGGATGTAAAGTTTCTGGTTTAGCTTTAGATCCAGTTGGAAAACATAATTTTTTCAATAGTGTACATTTAAATAAAATTTTAGCCAATGATTTTAGACAAGATATAAGTGATTTGAAAAAATTAAAAAAAGCTATTAATAAATGTAAACCAGAAATAATTTTTCATTTGGCTGCTCAATCTAGTGTAATTGAAAGTTTTAAGAACTCTCATAACACCATTATTTCAAATATTATAGGAACTACAAACATATTGGAAATAATAAAACAAAATAAATTTATAAAATGTGCCGTTTTAATAACAACAGACAAGGTTTATCAGAATTATAAATCTAAAAAATTCTTTGATGAAACTTCTCAATTAGGTGGTGATGATATATATAGTGGTAGTAAAGCTTGTTGTGAATTGCTAGTTCATAGTTATAGAAAATCATTTATTGAAAAAACAAAATGCAATGTTGCTACTGTTAGAGCTGGAAATTGTTTTGGTGGAGGAGATTGGACACCAGAAAGAATTGTTAAAGATATTTTAGAAAGTTTTACTAATAACAAGTTGTTAGTTTTAAGAAATCCAGAAGCAACCAGACCTTGGCAACATGTTATTGAACCTTTAGTGGGTTATTTATTGTTGGCTGAAAAGTTATCAGAAAAAAATGGTAAAAATTTTTCTGAACCATGGAATTTCGGCCCTAGTTTAAAACAAAATATGAAAGTAAAGCATCTAGTTAATCTTTTTAAAAAAAAACTTAAAACTAAATCAAAGATAAATATTAATAAAAAAGATAAGAAATTTCACAATAAAAAAATTAATATTTTTGAGTCTATTGATTTAAATATAAATAGTAAAAAAACTTACAATAAACTTTTGTGGAAACCAAGATTGTCTATAGAGGATTCTGTGCAAATGACTATTGACTGGTATAAATCTTTTAAATCAAAAAAAGACCTATTAAACTTGACAAAAAACCAAATTCAAAAATATTTGAATTTTAATTTTAAATGAAAATTGGCATAATAGGTTCAAACGGATTTATTGGGAATAACCTTCAATTATTTTTAAAAAAAACAAAAAAATATAAAGTCTATAGTTTTTTTTCTTACAAAAAAAATAAATCAAATTGGATAAGGAAAGTTTCTGATGAAATTAAATTATATAAACCAGATATAATAGTTAATTGTGCCGCCAATCAATCATCAAAGGAAAACAATAAAGATATAATTGGATTAATTGACTCAAATATAAAAGCTAACGTTTTATTTTTGAGTCAAGCAACTAAAAATAAAAATTTTAGAGGATTTATTACCTTTGGGACAAAATGGGAATTTAATGAATTTAGAAAATTTCAACCATTAAATTTTTATGCAACAACAAAATATGCAAATGATATTTTTTTGAAATATTTTTCAATAAAAAAGAATGTTACAACTGTTTCTTTAAAAATATTCGACACTTATGGTAAAAATGATAAGAGAAATAGAATATTAAATTTACTATTAAAAAACTATAAATTACAAAAATTTCTTAAAATAAGCCCTGGAAATCAATTCCTAGATTACGTTCACATCTTGGACTTGTGTAGTCTTATTGAAACTATTTTTAAGGACATTTATAGTAATAAATTAATTGGGTTTAATTCTTTTACCGTAAGCTCAAAAAAACCATTGAAATTAAGATCTTTAATAAAAGAGCTAAATTATATTTTAAATAAAAATATAAAAGTGAAAATTGGTGCAAAAAAATATAGAAAAAACGAAGCAATGAAATCTATAAAAAAAATCAATAATTACCCAGGCTGGAAACCTAAATTTAAACTTTTAAAAGAATTAAAAAAAATTTTTGATGAGAAATAAAGATAGCAAAGATTTTGAAAATACTACTGCAGTAATTTTATGTGGAGGTAGAGGTACTAGGCTGGGAGTCTTGGGGAATAAAATACCCAAAACTCTTGTAAGGGTCAACAATAAAGAAATACTTTGGTATATCTTATACAATCTTAAAATCCATGGATTTAAAAATATAATCTTACCACTAGGATATAAAGGAAGTCTGATAAGAAGATTTTTAAAGAAAAATAAAAATTTTGGATTGAATATTAAAATGATTAATACAGGTGTAAAAACAAATATTGGAAAAAGAATTTTTTTAATAAGAAATGAAATTAAATCTCAAAATTTTTTACTACTTAATGGGGATGCAATTTTCAGGTTTGATTTAAAAAATATTTTTAGAAATCATTGTAAAAAATATCTTGGGGCTACATTTATTTGCGGAGAATTTACCTACGCATATGGGTCGATCGGAGTAAAAAATAGTAAGATTATTGATTTTAAAAGAAATTTAGTTTTTGAAAGTTTGAAAATCAAAAACGATAACCAATACTTAGCGTACAATTATACAGGTATGTCAATAGTTCAAACAGAATTATTAAAAAAATTTTATAAATATTTTAAAAATTCAAATAATTTTGAACAAGAATTTTATCCAAGAATAATAAAAAAATTTAAGACAGAACTTGTAAAAGTAACAGGTTTTTGGCATTCAATTGATAGCATTAAGGATTTAAATATGGTTAATAATAGCAGTATAAAAAACCAAAAACACCAAAGACTTAAAAGTCTTCAGAAATTTTTAAAAAAAAATTTTTTTTGATTTGAAATAAATAATGATTTGTAAAAATTGTAAAAGTAAAAGATTGAAAAAAATTGTCAAAATTGGAAAACAACCTTTAAGTGGTTTTTTTTATTCAAAGAAAATGTATGATTTAAAGAAATATTCTCTTGATTTATTTCAATGCCATTTTTGTGGTCTAGTACAGTTGGATAGTAGAGTTAAAAAACAGCTAATGTATGGTGAACATTATGGATATCAAACTTCAATAAGTGATTTAATGATTTCTCATTTTAAAAATAAAATTATAAATTTAAAAAAATTAAATATAATTAAAAAAAATGATAATATATTGGACATAGGTAGTAATGATGCAACATTTCTTAAATTATTAGGTAAGAAATATAACTCATGGGGTATAGACCCTTCAGCAAAAAAATTTAAAAAAAATTATGAAGGAATGACATTAGTTACTGATTTTTTTTCCAAAAAAAATATTACAAAAAAAAGTAAAAATAAAAATATCAAATTTAAATTAATTACAAGTTTTGCAATATTTTATGATGTGGAAAATCCAGCAACATTTTGTAAAGATATAAGTGAGTTATTACACGAAGATGGGTTGTGGATTTGTGAATTTTCTTATTTACCTCTTATGTTAAAAAATCTAACCTTTGATCAAATTTGTCACGAACATTTAACCTATTACTCGCTTACTGTATTTGAAAAAATAATAATTAAAAATGGATTACAAATCATTGATTGTAAACTTAATGAGATAAATGGTGGTAGTATTGAGATCACGCTGTCTAAGATAAAATCGAAGATTAAACCTAAAATAAAAATAGTAAGCGATTTAAAAAAAGATGAAAAAAAGATTAATTATAATTCATTTAAGAATTTTGAAAATAGAATAAATAAATCAAGAAATTATCTCAAAAAGTTTTTAAATAAAAATTATCCAATCATTGGTTATGGCGCTTCAACAAAGGGAAACATTGTTTTAAATTTTAATAAACTAAAATCAAATAAAATTTCATACATATGCGATGCAAACGAAAAAAAACATGGAAAATTCACACCTGGCTCAAATATTGAAATTATTTCAAAAGAAAAAATGAGAAAGATTAATCCGAAATTTTTATTAGTTCTTATTTGGTCTTTCAGGGATGAAATAATTAAACAAGAAAAAAAATATATTGAGAAAGGTGGAAATTTAGTTTTTCATTTACCAAAATTTCACGTTATAAATAAAAAGAATTACAAAAAATTTTTTAATAAAAGCTTTAAAAATTTATCACATGAATATTGATTAATGCTGCTATCAATTTGTATTCCCTCATATAATAGATTGGATTGCCTTGACAATTGTCTTAATTCAATTTTAATTGCGTCAAAAAATGTAGATAATTTTGATTTTGAAATTTGCATTTCTGATAATTTTTCTGAAAAAGACCAATCACAAATAGTTGATAAATATCAAAAATTCTTAAATATCAAATTCAATAGAAATAAAAAAAATCTTGGTTTTGCATTAAATGCGATCCAAACTTTAAAATTATCTACAGGTAAATTTGCGTGGCTGATCGGCAATGACGACCTTATTTTACCCAATACTCTAAATTATTTTAAAAATCTTTATGAGAGCAACAAAGACGTAGATTACTTTTTTGTAAACTCTTATCATTTAAATTCAAAATATCTTGAAAATTTTTCACACCCTTTTAATACATATGAATTAAAAAATCTTAAATTAAAGCCACTTTCAAAGTTTAAAGAAAATAAAAAAGTTAACTTTTGGGAGGTTATGGACCCCAAAGTAACTTGGGAGTTTTTAGTGAGTATATTTTTATGTGTTTTTAATCGTCAAATGTGGCTCGATGGCCTTGACTGTATTAATCAGAAAGATATTGAAGATACAAGAGTTTGGTCTACTTTCGATAATACATGTTTAAATGGAAAAGTAATTTCAACTGTTTTTAAGAATAAAAAAAGCTTTATATGTGCTGAACCATTAAGTGTTAATTTAATGGGAGAGAGAGAGTGGGGGTCATTATATGATTTTGTTGAAATAGTAAGAATTCCAGAATTATTAGATTATTATAGATCACAAGGAATGAGTTTTTGGAGATATGTTTATTGTAAAAATTTTGCTTTAAGAAATTTTTTTAATTTTTTTACAAAAATTGCAATTAATGGAAAAAAATCAGGAAGAAGCTATGTAAAGTTCTATGATCATTTTTTGAAAAATCTCATTTATCCATATGCTTGGTTATCAATTGTTTTTTTTATTATCAGAAGTATTAATAAAATATTTAATAGAGTATTAAATAAATGAAAGATATTAAATTAAAAACATAAATTAAGTTTTGAAAAAGAAAATAAAAATTCTCATTCCAGGAGGAACTGGTTTTTTAGGTTATCACTTAGCTTTGTTTTGTAAAAAAAAGGGATGGATAATTCACTCCTTATCGCAATTTAAACCAAAAAAAAATAGAAAAGTACCAGGAGTGAAATATATATTTTGTGACATTAGAAATAAAAAAAGATTAAAAGATAAATTAAATAATTACTACGATTATATTGTCAATTTTTCTGGATACGTTGATCATTCAAAAAATAAATCAATTACTAGAATACATTTTCAAGGTTGCAAAAATTTAGTCTCAAATTTTCAAAATAATAAACCAAGAAAATTTATTCAAATTGGTTCAAGTATAGAGTATGGAAAACGAAAATCTCCCCAAAAAGAAATATCTATAAGAAAAATAGATACATTATCAGTATATGGTAATGCTAAATTAAAAAGTACGCTTTTTTTATTATCTCTCTTCAAAAAACAAAGTTTTCCATCCACAATTTTACGACTTTATTTGGTTTATGGTCCAAACCAAGATAATAATAGATTAATACCTTATGTAATAAGCAATTCTTTAAAAGGAAAAAAGTTTAATTGTTCACCAGGAAATCAATTCAGAGATTTTACATACATAAAAGACGTTATTACCGCAATATATAAAACTATAAAGTCTAAAAAATCAAATGGTGAAGTAATCAACATCGGTTTTGGAAGACCGATTAAAATAAAAGATGCAATCCAAAAAATCGTAAAATATGTTGGTAAAGGTGAGCCAATATTTAGTAAATTAAAAATTAGAAATGATGAACCTCTAACACTTTATCCAAACATAAATAAAGCAAAAAAAATTCTTAATTGGTCGCCAAAAATAAGTTTCAGAAAGGGCATAAAAAAAACAATAAAATATTACTAATGTAATAGAAATGAAAAAGTTATATTTAATAAGTAATGATAAAATTTTGTTCGCAAAAAGATACTACACTTCAAATAATGATTTGAATAATATTATATCATGTCTAAACGGTGATTATAAGATTCATTTAATAAGTAGAAAAAGTAAAAATAAATACGATTATTTAATTACTGAAAAATTTCAGCTCACTAATACTCAAGATATTGATGAAGATATTATTAACGTTTTGATGATATCTATAACTCCGTTTAATTTTTTAACTTTGATAAAATTAATTTTTTCAGGAAAAAAAATAAGAGGCTTTGTTTATCTAAGAAGTGATGGATTTTTAGAATATAAAATAAGATATGGAATATTAGGTTATTACAGTTATTATTTTATGTTTTGTATAATAAAAAAATATCTAAAAATTCTATCTTGTTCAAAAAATTTTACGCATGTAAAATCTAAAAAAATTCTTCATCCGTCAGAGTTAACTACAAATTGGTTTAAAAAAAAAGTTGATAAAAAAAATTTCAAAACAGATTTTTTATATGTAGGTAGATTTAAAAAAGAAAAAGGCTCGATTTATTTAGTAAATATGTTTAAGGAATATTTGAAAAATTTTCATTTGACGATTGTTGGAACTAGAAGAAAATTCATTAATAAAAAATATTATAATAAAAATATAAACTTTGTTAGCCCAATTATAAATACAAAAAAAATGATTAATCTGTATGACTCCACTAAAATATTTATTTTACCTTCTTATACGGAAGGATTTCCAAAAGTTATCTCAGAGTCATTAGCCAGATTAAAACCAGTGATTATTTTTGAGGAAATTAAGCACGTATCAATTAATAGATATGGAATTTTTGTTTGTAAAAGAAATGATAAATATTTATTAAAAATAATTGATTATATTTTTAGAAATTATAAAAATATTCAAAAAAAAATTATTAAAAACAATATCTACACTAAAAATAATTTTAAAAAAGAGTTATTAAGATCAATTAAAAATGAATTCAGAAACTAGATTATCCAAATTATTTTTTGGATACGGAATAGCCCTATTTCCTTTTTTATTATTTTTAGGACCACTTATTGCAGAGCTATTTTTAGTCTCTATAATTTTTTACTCAATTTTTTATATTATAAAAGAAAATAAATTTCAATTTTACAAGAATAGATATTTTATCTTTTTTGGAATTTTTTATTTGTCAATATTATTTTCGACAATTTTAAATTTTTATAATTTTGATAATTCAATAGGAGGTATACTTTATTTTAGAATACTGTTATTTGCATTTTCAATTTGGTTTATCTTAGATAAATTTTTATGTTTTGATAAAAAAATAATTTTTTTTTATTTTTTATTTTTTTTGTTAATAATCATTGACTCATTAATTCAATATTATTTTGGAAAGAATTTATTAGGCTATGAAATTAAAAATCATAGAATTTCAAGTTTTTTTGGTGATGAATTAATTTTGGGGGGGTTTATTTTAAGAACATTACCCATTTTTTTAATATATCTAGTTATGAGTGAAATCCTGATTTTAAAAAAAAATAATTTTCTATTTGTAATTTTAATTTCATTATCTTGTTTTGTTGTCTATTTATCTGGTGAAAGAACCTCTTTTGGTTTGTTAATCTTATTCTTTTTTTCGTTATTTTTTATTTCAAAAGATTTAAGAAAATTTATTATTTACATTATCATAGCCTTCGTATCTTTTTCAGTTATTCTACCGAATTTAAGAAATTCTGAAGAGCCTAATCCAGCTACAAGAATGTTTCAAAAATCCTATAATCAGGTTCTTGGAATAGGGGAGGAGCGTTATGAAAAACATAAAAAAAAATTATTAAGTAAGGTATATATTTTTTCTCATGATCACCATGGTCATTATGTTCTCTCTTATAGAATTTTTAAAGATCACATGATATTTGGAACTGGTGTGAAAGGTTTTAGGTATTTATGTAGAAATAAAATATATATTCTTGAAAATAATGATGGATGCTCTACACATCCTCACAATACATATGTGCAAATTTTAGTTTCAAATGGTATTGTAGGATTTTCACTGTTAATTTTTGCATTTTTTTTTATTGTTAAAGAAATATTTATTTGTAGAAAAAAATTAAACTCTGGTAAAGAATATGATAAGTTTGAAATTTCAAAAGCAGTTGCTATTTCTGCTATTTTCGTAAATATATGGCCATTAATACCTAGTGGCAATTTTTTTAATAATTGGTTATCAATGTTTTACTTTTATCCAATTGGCTTTTATTTATATTTTAAATTCAAAAATGAAAAAAAAATAAATTAGCACAATCAGGATTATTTTGATGGTAAACTCACTAACTTAAATTCTTTAACAACTGTTAAAACAAAAACAATTTATCCTTTTATTTATAATTAAATTTCTGTTAAATAAAAATGATGGAATTCCTATTAATATCATTATTTATAATCATATTTAATCTTTTAATTTTTTTAAAATTTGAAAACATTTCAAAAAATTTTATTTTTTTTGATAAACCAGATAGTAAATTAAAAAAACATAAAAATCCTGTATCTTTAATTGGTGGTTTAATAATTCTTTTAAATCTATATTTAATAATTTTTTTTCTTAAAATACTAGCTTTAGATAATATTATATTTGAAGGTAACTTTTCTTATATAATTTTAATTCTAGGAACACTTTTCTTTATTATTGGTTTTGTTGATGATTTAAAAAATCTTTCACCTAATATAAAATTAATTTCGATTATTATATCAATTTTTTTAATTACTGTTTTTTTTCCAGAAATAAAATTAGAACATATTAAAGTAACTTTTTTGAAATATAATTATTCCTTTGAGGGGTTTTCATTAATATTTATAATTTTATCATTTGCTTTATTAGCTAATGCTATCAATATGTTTGATGGTATTAATTTACAATTAATTCTTTATACATTATTCGTTTTTTTTATTTTTATTTTGAAAGGTTTTTTGCCAGTATTTTTTATCTTGATTTCAATATGTTTTATTTTTTTAGGTTTGCTTAATTATAAAAATAAAGTTTTTATTGGAGATGGTGGTTGTTACTTAATAAGTGTTATTATTGGTTGTTCTTTTATTTATCAATACAAAAGTTTTGATAATTTTTTATATGGTGATCAAGTTTTTCTTATATTATTGATTCCCTCATTAGATATGCTGAGATTATTCGTAGTTAGAATCGTTAGAGGAAAACATCCATTTAAGGGAGATCTGAAACATATACACCATATGGTAGATGGTTTTGTAAAAAATAAAAATATTACAATTTTAATCACTATTGGCTTATGTATATTTCCATCAATACTAATGCTGACTGGCTTAGAAACTTACTTTATTTTATTTTTAAATCTTATCATTTATCTGAGTTTAATTTTATTTTTAGAGTATATAAAATAATTATGAGAGCATTAATAACTGGTGGAGCGGGTTATATCGGAAGCACAGTATCCAATCTTTTGTTAGACAATGGTCATCAAGTTTATATCATTGACAATTTATCAACTGGATTAAAGAAAAACATACCATTAAAAGCAACTTTTTATAAAACAGATATAGGCGATAAAAAAAGAATAAAAGAAATTTTAACCAACAATAATATAGACATTGTTTTTCACTTTGCTGCTTTTGTAGATAATGCAGAGTCTTTAAGATATCCAAAAAAATATTTTATAAATAATTTTAAGAAAGGAAAAATTTTTTTTGAAACTTGTATTGAAAATAAATTAAAAAAATTTATTTATTCCTCAACAGCGGCTATTTATGCTAATAGTGAAAAAAAAATTAGTGAAAAGGGTCTTTTGAAACCTGCTTCTCCTTACTCAGTATCAAAACTTAAATTAGAAAAATTTTTAAATAAAAAAAAGAATAAATTAGATTGTGTAATATTAAGATATTTTAATGTTGCAGGTGTGGAAAAAAAACTTAGGTGTGGCTTTAATATAAGAAAAGGAAAAAACTTAATATTGAAACTATGTTCAGCGTCAGTAAAAAAAAAAACGTTTGTGATAAATGGCCAAAATTACAAAACACGTGATGGAACAACTATCAGAGATTATATACATGTAGAAGATTTAGCCAAAATTCATATGTCAACTGCAAACTTATTAATGAAAAAGAAAATATTTCAAACTTTTAATTGTGGTTACGGATATGGTTACTCTGTTAAACAAATTTTGGAAAAATTTACTTTCTATTCAAAAAATAGAATTAAATTTAAAGTGGGTGAAAGAAGGCCAAAAGATATAGTTACATCGATAGCAAACTCAAATAAATTAAAAAAATTCATAAGGTTGCAATTCAAATATAACAACTTATCACATGTGGTAAAATCTTCCTTGAAGTGGTACAAAAAAATGTCAAATTGTTAATCTTAATGATTAAATTTACCAAAAAAAAAAAAATTATTTTATTTATAATTTTCATTTTCCTAGTAGGGTTTATTTACACTTTTTCAGTAGTAAGTGAAATTGTAAGACATGGCTATGATAAACAAAATAAAGTTATTTTATTCGTTAAATCAGTCATTTCCCCACACTATATAAAAAAGATAAGAGATAATTTATTTATTGTTTCTAATTTAAAATCGAGAAACGAGTTTCTAGAGCTACAGGTAAAAAAGTATGAACAAGGAAATGAGGGTAAAAAATTTGATTCTAAAATTATCAAGTTTAATGAACAAGAATATGAATCCGATTTCTTTTTCTTGCCATTCAAAAGATTAGATACAAATATGGGCTGGAATGCAGAGGAGAATTCCTTGAGAGCACATTATTTAGAAATTTATGATGGAAATGTTTTTGCAATATCTGGAGAAGGTAGAACGATTTATTTTGATAAAAAAAATCTTTTAACTAATAGTTTACAATTTGAAGATTTGCCAAATAATATTGAGGAAATCTTAAAAGAAAATAATTACAAACTTATTGGTATAAGAGATTTATATTTTTATCAAAATCAAGCCTTCATCTCTATGATGATAAAGGATAAAACTGGAATTACTATAAATGTATATAAAGCTAATTTGAATTTTGAAAAAATAAATTTTGAGCTTTTATTTGAAACAAAAGAATTTTGGAAAAAATATAACGTTTTTTCTGGGGGGAGATTAGAAAAGTTTAAAGATGATAAAATTTTATTTTCTATTGGCTTTGCTAAAGATTATAAAGCGCCACAAGATAAGCAATCTTTACTTGGTAAAATTATTGCAATAGACTTAAATTCCAATGGGTATGAAATGATGTCATTAGGGCACAGAAACCCTCAAGGACTATATTATCATAAAGATAAAAATATTATTATAAATACTGAGCATGGCCCAAAAGGTGGTGATGAAATAAATTTTAATTTTTTAAATTTAGATGTTGAAAAAAATTTTGGTTGGGCAAGAGTTTCATATGGAAATGCTTACCCAAATCAAGAAAAATTATTTGAACCTGATACATTTAAAAAAAGCCATACAGAGCTTGGTTTTATTGAACCTTTCAAATATTATGATCCTTCAATAGGAATAAGTGAAATCTTATATTTTCCAAAAAATTCTTTTTGCAAATTTAATTGTCTTTGGCATTCATCCTTGAGAGCAAATTCTTTATATATTTTAAATATAGATAATGATTTTACAAAATTAGATTCAATTGAAAGAATTTTTCTAGAAGGGAATAGAATTAGAGATATTGATTTTGATCAAGATTTGGATTTAATTATTCTTTTAAGCGAAAATATTCCTTCATTAATTACTTTAAAATTAAAATAAAATTAAAAAAATTGTTTAATTTTAGATAGGTTCTTAATTAAGATAGCTTTTAAAGCATTGAGTTTAAACTTTCTCATAATCGTATAATCTTCCATCATTTTAATAGAAATATTTTTGAAGCTCTTATTACTCATTCCCCCGACTCTCATTTTTATCGTAAATTTATTTAAAAAAAAAATCTTTAAATCATTCTCTCTTATTAATCTAATCATAAAATCATAGTCTGATGATATCTTGAAATTTTCATTGTAGTACCCAATCCTATCTAATAAATTTTTTTTAAAAAATAATGATGTATGTGGAGGCATCCAACCGTTATTAATTTTTTTATTTAAATTTTTATTAGATTGTAATCCTTCATTTAGATCTGAAACCCATTTTCTTATAATTTTATTAGGATTATTTTTTTTTGTGTAATAAATATTAGAGAATAAAACATCTAAATTTCCATCTAAAAATTTTTTTACAATAGTTGATATAACTTCTTTATCTATAAACTCATCATCAGCATGTAAAATTCCAATTATTTCTCCATTCGATAATTTCATACCTTCATTTAGTGCACCATAAACACCAAGACCTTTTTGCTGATATATCTCTAAATTCTTAATTCCAAAATTTTTTATAATAGAAATTGTTCTATCTTGTGAGTTTTTGTCTATAATTATATGTTCTATTTCATGATAGGTTTGTGAGGAAATTGAATTACAACAATTTTTAATTGTTGTTTCACTATTATTTGTACATGTTATAAGACTTACTTGCATTAAATGAATAAAATGAATACAGAATATATATTTTAATAAATAATCCAAATGAAAAAAAAAATCGCTTTAATATTTGGAGTTACAGGACAAGACGGTGCCTATTTATCTAAACTATTATTAAAAAAGAAATATAAAGTTTATGGTGTAAAAAGACGTTCATCAATATTAAATACTCAGAGAATTGACGATATTTATAAAGATATAAATTCAAAATCTGATTTTGTCCTTTTTTATGGTGATTTAACTGACTCTTCTTCAATTTATAATTTAATTAAAAAAACAAAACCTAATGAAATTTACAATCTCGCTGCACAATCACATGTACAGGTTTCGTTTGAAGTGCCAGAGTATTCTGCAGAAGTAAATAGTCTTGGAACTTTAAGAATTTTAGAAGCAATTAAAAATTTAAGATTAGAAAAGAAAGTAAAATTTTACCAAGCTGGAACATCAGAAATGTTTGGACGAACAAAGGAAAAATTTCAAAATGAAAAAACCCCATTTTACCCAGCAAGTCCTTATGGTGTTTCAAAATGTTTTGCACACTGGATTACAATAAATTATAGAGAAGCATATAGAATATTTGCCTGTAATGGAATTTTATTTAATCACGAGAGTCCGGTAAGAGGTGAAACTTTTGTTACAAAAAAAATTATTCAAGGTTTAATTAAGATCAAAAATGGCTATCAAAAGAAATTATTTTTAGGAAATCTTTATTCAAAAAGAGATTGGGGTCATGCAAGAGACTATGTTGAAGCAATGTGGAAAATGTTACAACAAAAAAAACCAAATGACTATGTAATAGGGACAGGTAAAAATTTTACAATCAAAGAGTTTGTTAATAGAGCTGCTAGAAAAATTGGTTTTAAGATTAAGTGGATTGGAAAAGGTATTAATGAAAAAGCAATTGATATTAAAAATGGTAGAGTTTTGATAGAGTGCAAAAAAAGATACTTTAGACCAGTAGAGGTTGATTATTTGAGAGGCGATGCAAAGAAGGCAAAAAAAATACTCAAATGGTCACCAAAAATTTCTATAGATGTTTTAATTGATGAAATGATAGAGCATGAATTAGAAAATTTATCATGATAAATATTGATAGCAAGATATTCATAGCAGGTCACAAAGGTATGCTTGGCTCATCAATATTAAGAATCTTAAAAAAAAGAGGATATAAAAATTTAATTACAATCGAAAAAAAAAAACTTGATTTAAGAAAACAATTATTGGTGAAAAAGTTTTTTAAAAAAAATAAACCAAATGCGGTAATTATTGCAGCAGCAAAAGTTGGGGGCATTAAGGCTAATATGGATTACCCAGCTAACTTTATCTATGATAACTTACAAATACAATCAAATTTGATCTCAGCGAGTTATGAATATAAAGTAAAAAAGCTTATTCTCTTTGGATCTAGTTGCATTTACCCAAAAAACCTTAGCAAACCAATAAAGGAAAATCAAATGCTGACAGGCCCTTTAGAGGAAACTAATGAAAGCTACTCAATAGCAAAGATAGCTGGTATCAAAATGATTGAAGCATTTAACAAGCAATATAAAAAAAAATATATTTGTTTAATGCCATGTAATTTATTTGGTCCAAATGATAATTATGACACAAAAAATTCACATTTTCTTCCAGCATTAATTAAAAAGATATGTTTAGCAAGCAAAAAAAAAAATAATAAAATAGTAAAATTATGGGGAACAGGAAAACCTTTAAGAGAAGTTTTGTATGTAGACGAAGTAGGAGATGCTTGTGAATTTTTTTTAAAAAAAGAGACTGATTCTCATTTAATTAATATTGGTTCATCTACAGAAAAGACAATAAAAGAATATGCTAAAAAAGTTAGAAGTAAAATTGATAATAGTGTTATTATAAAATTTGATAATAATAAAAAATTAGATGGAGTAAAAAGAAAAAAGCTTGATACAACTTTAGCCAGAAAATATGGCTGGAAAAATAAAATGAAGTTTGACGAAACTTTGGAGATGACAATCAAAGATTTTAAAAAATACTACTAATTTGGTAAAAATTAAATTTTAGATCAAATGTTAACTTTTGAAATAGTTCTTTTTTTTTTAAGCATAATTTTATTATCAACATCTATAGCCGGATATGGTAGTTTAATAAAACTTAAAAATAATGATAATTTATTTACAAATATTTTTTTAGGTTTTGCGGTAATTTCATTAATTATTACTGTTATCCATTTTTTTTTTAGCATAAATCTTCTTATAAGTTTTTTGATGTTTTTTTTTGGTATATTCATTTTTTTTTTAAAAAAAAGAAAAAACTTTACAAATATAATTGAAAGAAAAAATGTTTACTTCGTTTTAATAATTTTATTATTAATTCCAATCTACGTATCACAAAAGTATCATGAGGATTTTGGATATTATCATCTTCCTTATGCAATAGGTCTTATTGAGGAAAAAATAATTTTCGGTTTTTCAAACATTGATCAATCTTATGTTTATAATTCTATATGGTTAAATCTTTATTCAATATTTTTTTTAAATGATAAAAATTTCAATTTTTTAACTTTACCAAGTTTCTTGTTGTATTTAACATTTATAATATTTACATTAAATCAAGTAATTTCAAAAAAAAAAATCATCGTTAGTGATTATTATTTAATAGTAACTTTATTTTATTTTATTCTTAAATTCACAAGGATCTCTGAATTTGGAGTTGATCTGCCTTCAATAATTTTTTCTGTTCTTGGAATTTATTATTTCTTTAAATTTTTTGAAACAGAGATACTTGAGGAAAAGAAGGATTATTTTTTTTTAATTGTTATTTTTTCAATATTTTCAATTTTGATTAAATTGAGCACAATTCCAATTATTTTGCTATCATTTTATTTATATATCAAATTTTTTAAAAATTTAAAATATTCTATTTTTAGATTAAGATATTTTTTAGTTTATTTTTTATCATTATCTTTTTTGATTCAACAGTACATTTATACAGGATGTTTTTTGTTTCCATCAAATTTTACATGTTTGAATGTTTCTTGGTTCAATGAGGACTATCTAAAACTATCTAGAAATTTGGAGTTAGTTAATAAAAGTTATTATCACGAAGCAAAAGATATTTATAATCAAGAGGAATTTTTAAGTAATTTAAATTGGATATATTTTTGGTTTAAAAGAAGTTTTATTGAAATAATGGAACATCTTTTAACTATTATTTTGCCATCCTTGTTTTTTTTGCTTTTTTTAAAAAAAAACGATGAAAGTAGACTTTATTTTAAGGAGAATATTTCTTTGTACACCTTTTTATTTGTTAGTTTATTATTTTGGTTAAATTTTTCACCAGTTTATAGATTTGCTATTCATTTATTTGTAACACTTATATTTATGATGTTACTTAATTTTTTCTCTACAAAAAAATTTTCAAAAAAAATATTTTTTATATTCTTTTCAATCTTTCTTCTATTCAGTTTTTCTAAAAATATTTTAAGAATTAGTAAATCAGATGATATTTATTTAGGTATTCAGAAAATAAATAATGAGTACATATATAATTCAAAATATACAAACAAATATGTAAAAATTTTTCGTCCAAATTTAGAAAAAAATAGGAAAAACAGTTGGCAAGGGAGGCTATGTTGGGACATCCCATTTGTTTGTTCATATAATAATTTAGAGGTTGTTAAAAAGAATGGATATTTAATATTTCGTAAATTAAAAAATTAAAGACTTAATTACAAAGAACTCTTTAAAAAAATTTTATTTTATTTAAAACATAAATATGCAGTCTTAAAAATTTTAGAGGATAATTGTTATAATTAACATAAATAAATGACTAAATATCTTAAGTCGTTAGTGTAAGATATAATAAATGGTTTTTTTATAGTTAAATTCGTAAGGTTCTAATTTGAAAAAAGTAAAAAAAAAAAATATTAGGCAAAAATACGTTGTTGCATCTATTATTTGTCCCTTGTTCAATGAAGTTGATTACATTAATACAAATCTCATAAAATTTATAAATCTAATTAAAGCTAGTAAAAAGAATTATGAGATAATAATTGTAGATAATAATTCAACTGATGGAACTAGTCAAAAATTAAGAGAATTAAAAAAAAAAAATATTTATAAATATATTAAATTTATTTTTAACAAAAAAAACCTAGGAAAAGGCGGATCAGTAAAAAAGGCCTGCAAAGTTTCCAAAGGTAAATATTGCTGTATTTTTGATATTGATGAATATTTTGCTAAAGATTTGTTGAAAGGAATTGAAATAGCCAAAAAAAAATCTTTTGATTTTTTAATAGGAACTAGAATTAATCAAAAAAATAAATATTTATATATTTATAAAGCTAATTTTTATGGTGTTAAATTTTTAACATGGTTAATAAACATATTTTATGGACTAAAATTAACAGATGCAGCTGCTGCTATCAAAATTTTTGACAGAAAAAAATATAATTCATTAAAAATCAACTCATCAGGATTTGATTTTGAATTTGAATTAATTTGTAAATTTGCAAAAATGAATTTTTTAATAGGTGAATTTTATAGCAATTATAAACCAAGATCTTTTGCAGAAGGAAAAAAATTAATTGCTTGGAAAGATGGTTCAAAAATACTAATTATTATTTTAAAAACATTATTTAGATGAAAAAAATATTAATCACAGGTGGGTTTGGGATTTTGGGAACATCTTTGACTAATATTTTATATAAAAAGAATTATCAAATTTTCCTTTTAGATCGAGGTAAGAAAAAAAGAAAAGTGTTCAGCACTCTTAAATTAAAGATTAAAATCATAAAAGGAGATTTTAAAAACCTAAATCAACTTAAAAGAATTATCAAAAAAATTAGAATTGATACCATAATTCACTTAGGGGCATCAACACAAGTTATGGACTCTTATAAAATTCCTTATGATACATTTCAAACAAATATTATGGGTACAATAAATATTTTAGAAGCTGTTAGAAATGTAAATAAGAATATAAATATAATTTTTAGTTCTACAGTTAAAGCCTACGGAAAAATGATTAATAAATCTTATAAAGAAACTACTCCTTTACGTGGAGATCTTCCTGATGAAGTTTCTAAATCAGCAGCAGATTTGATTGCACAATCGTATGTTAAAACTTATGATCTAAAAATTGGTATTTTTAGATCATGTAATATTTATGGACCAGCAGATTTTAATATGGATAGATTAATTCCTGGAACAATTGTTCAAGCTTTAAATCACATGCCTGTTAAACTAAGAACTTCAGGTAAGCATAAAAGAGATTATCTTTATGTAGATGATGCAAGTAATGCTTATTACAAATTAATTTGTCATATGAAAAAAAATAAAAAAAAAAAACTTTTTATTTATAATCTTGGATCAAAATTTAATTTAAACTCTTTAGAAGTTGTAAATTCAATTTATAAAATTATGAAAATTAAGTTAAAACCAGTTATTTTAAACAATTCTGCAATAGAAATTGTTGCTCAAAAAATAGATTTTTCTAAAGCTAAAAAAGAACTTAAATGGAGGCCCAATACAAGTTTTAAAGATGGGATTTTGAAAACTATTAAATGGTATAAGGAATATTATCAAGAATATATATAGACTATAAAAAACATTGATAAAATATGGATAAATTACTTGAAAACTTGATTAATGAATGTATAAGAATTTCGCCTGGTAATTATAGCGAAGAGGTAATACCCGATCCCATTCCGAACTCGGAAGTCAAGCTTTTCAGCGCCGATGGTACTTTGTCTTAAGACATGGAA
>MDSZ01270013.1_pt1 | contig 37692 bp, 17 predicted proteins | sample 811201 | NCBI WGS metagenome assembly MDSZ01 (sample SAMN05326647, study PRJNA326480) | marine metagenome | isolation source: seawater | place: Indian Ocean: North | collected 2010
ATGAGTTTTTGTCAAATAAATTCTTTTTTTTTTTTTTAAAATAATCTTTCGATGTGGGGGATGTTTTCGAACGAACGAAGAAAACATCGAAAATTTTTGCAAAAAAAAAATGAAAAATTGAAAAAATGACTCTTTGATGTGTCGATCGATCGATCGATCGATCGAGCGAGCGATCGATGACTTTTGGAGGAGGAGGAAGTAATTATTTTTTGGACGCAGCACTTATTCGTACATACAGGTAGTAGTAAAACGGCGAACACCAAAGGAGTTATTACATAATACGTAACAAAAAAGGAGGAGGTTTTTTTTATTGAGTCGAAGGAGGAGGACGACGAGGACTTTGGCGAGCATGATGACGACGACTTTGACGACGGCGACGCGACGAACGACGAGCGTCGCCGCCGTCGGTGTGGTGTCGTCGTTTGCGGCGAAAACAAAGACGAAGACGACGACGTGTATGACGAAAACGACTTTGAAAACATGTGCGATGACGGCGACGACGCTCGCGCGAAGCAACAGTCGTCCGTGTGGTGCGACCAACGAAAAGAGGGCCTCGTCGTCGTTCGGGTGCAGCACCACCGCGTCGAAAAAAGGATTTGCCGCCGGCGTTTTTGCCGGGGCGAGGTCGCATGGGACGACGACGTCGAGACGACGACCCAGCGCGACGTTTCTCAGAGCGTCTCTCTCTAACGACGACTTTGAAGGCGAGGACCAAATGCGACGCGACGACGAAGAGTACGACGATGACGAAGAAGAAGAAGGATACACGGAACTTCAACTAGCAAAACAGGCGAAAGCGGCGACAATAAAATCCGCCAAATTCATCTCCTCGGTCGTGCGACACCAAGACTGTCCGAAGACGAAGATACCGGAAGTCGCGTTCATCGGTCGCTCGAATGTCGGGAAAAGTTCGCTCGTGAACATGCTCACAAATAGGAAAAACGTCGCCAAAGTCTCCAAGACACCAGGCAAAACGCAAACGATCAACCATTACGAAATCACCACGGGCGATGGGAAGTGGTTTTTGGTCGACTTACCGGGCTACGGCTTCGCCAACGCACCGGAACGTCTGAAAAGAGAGTGGGCGAAATTCACTCGAGAGTACTTGTTAGAGAGAAAGAACTTAATATCGGTGATGCTTCTCGTCGACAGCACGGTGAAACCTCAAAAACTGGATCTCGAAGCCTTAGAATTCTTAGCCGACAACGACATTCCAGCTACGATAGTCTTCACCAAAGCGGATAAAAAACGTAAAGCCAAGGGAGGAAAACGAGCGACGCCGGCGGAACACGTGGAAATGTTTGCCGACGAAATCAGCGAAATGTTCGAAGAGTTACCTCCGTTCGTCTTTACGAGTGCGAATAGTGGCGAAGGAAAGAAGGAGTTATTGAATCACATCGCAACCATAAGAGAGTTCATGAAGACGGGAGGAGACGACCACGTCGTAGAAGAAGAAGAAGAAGAAGAAGAAGAAGAAGACAGAACGTTTGTAGAAGAGTGAATAGAAGAAGAAGAAGAAGAAGAATGTAACTATAAAAATGTCTCCATAACTACGATGTCCCGAGGCGCTTTGACGTTCACCCGGAGTTATTTTTTCCGTTGTCGTTACCTCTCGTCGCCCTCGTCGTTCGTTTGCGTTCCTAAAAGTCTCGTCTTTTCTCGACAGCATCGAGGAGGGAAGAAGAGGGAGAGCCTTTCGCTTTTAAGGGCGTCGTCGCATCACCGTACCTGGATACATCATCATCATCGTCGTCGTCGTCATCAAATCTTCGCTGCTGGCGCCGCTTCGATGGTGATGTCGTCGTCGTCGTCCGACAAAAACGACGACGGCGCAAAAAAGAGGGGGAAAGAGAGGAAGATGACGACGACGACGACGACGATGCCGTCAAAAAATACGGAGACGGCCAAAAACGGAAAGAAACGCCGCGCGCACCGGGGACAAAGAGAAGGCGAAAGAGGAGAACAAAAACGAACGCTGACGACAGAGAGAAGAAACAACGTCAAACACGAGTCCGAGCCTCCGAAGAATTGGGAAAAGACCTTGGCAACGATTAAACGAATGAGAAAGAACGGACCGTTAGCGCCCGTGGATACCATGGGATGCGAGAAAATAGCCGAGACGGACGATAAGAAACAGAAGAGATATCGAACGTTAATCTCGGCCATGCTTTCCTCGCAAACGAAAGATCAAATCAACCACGCGACGATGAACAAGTTAATCGCGCTAAATAAAGACACCGCGGAGGGGATATTAAACACTACGGAAGATGATTTAGATGAAATCATCCACCAAGTTGGATTCCACCGGAACAAAGCGAAATATTTGCGAGCGGCGGCGAAAATATGCATAGAAAAATACGGTGGAGACATCCCTCCAGATTTAGAATCGTTAGTCGAACTCCCGGGTGTTGGCCCGAAAATGGGGCACTTAATCATGAACGTGGGGTGGGAAAAACCGAGCGGAATATGCGTGGACGTGCACGTCCACAGAATCACCGAACGCTTAGGATGGGTCTCGGAATCCTGCGCGGTGACAAACGCCGGTTCGCCTCGGAAAAGAACTCCGGAAGACACGCGAGTCGCTTTAGAAAAATGGTTACCGAAAGACGAGTGGGTCGAAATAAATCCGCTATTAGTTGGGTTTGGACAGTTATATTGCACGCCATTGAGACCGAAATGTTCCGAGTGCGACGTTGTCAATTTGTGCGAAAATGCCTTCAGAGATGCCGCGCCGAAGAAGAGCGAAGCGTAAACGTACGCGTACGGATTATTGTGTTTAAAAAGCGCGTCGCGTCCTCCATCGCAAACGTTCTTCTTCTCGTCGCGTGGTAGGAGTAGGAGTAGTAGGAGTAGTAATGTAAAAGTTTTATGTACTTTTGTGTGTGTGTGTGTACGCGCGCGCCTCTTCCGCTCTTTTTTCAGTTACTTTTGTCGTCCGAGTTGCTTTTTGAGAAAGAAAAGAAGAAAACTTTCTCACGAAAAAATTATATATAATCCTCTCTTTCATCTTCATCGTCGTCGTCGTCGTCGTCGTAACTTTTGTTTCGCCTCAATCACGCTCTTTCTCTCTCTTAGACGCGGAAAAAAAGGGCCCTTCGTCTCCTTTTCGAAGGAGGAGGAGGACACCACCACGACTGCGACCAAAACAGTCGTCGTTCGGAAGCAAAGAGAGAGACTTTGAGTGTTTTGTTGTGTGGTTTTCTCTCTCGACATCATCGATTCAAAACAGCGGCGCAAACAAAAAATCATACACGTATAGTATTGTCTTAGAAAAGGGACCGCTCGACACGCATCATGGCGCGTCTTTTCTTGGACCAAGAACCGTTGACGCAGTATAAAGACCGCCGATTCGAGGGATCTTTGGAGGAATACTTAGATCGCTTGCGAACCTCGACGACTTTGTACGTCGGGAACGTCTCGTTCTTCACCACGGAGGAACAAATCCACGAACTCTTCGCGCTGTGCGGCCCGGTGAAGAAAATCATCATGGGTTTAGATAAACAAAAAATGACGCCGTGTGGGTTCACGTTCGTGGAATATCACAATCGAAGAGACGCGGAACTCGCGGTGAAACATTTAAACGGAACGAAGTTGGACGATCGGGAAATTCGGATCGATTTTGACTGGGGGTTTGTCGATGGGAGGCAATTCGGCCGAGGTCGATCGGGCGGTCAGGTCAGAGATGAATACAGAACGAACTTTGATAGCGGAAGAGGTGGGTACGGGCAATTATTGAAATTAGAATTGGAAAGAGCGGAGAGAGAAGAGGAATATGGTGGAGATTACATAGACGATTACGATGGGCAACAAGACTACGGAAGAGGAGGAGGGAGGAGTCGGTCGAAGCGAAGAGACCGAGACCAAGAGATGGAAGACGCGGATACACCGAGAAAACGATAAGAGGCATCTCTTTCGTGACGCGCGGGTGGCAATCGGCGAGAAACGCGAAACGAGGAAGAAAAAGAAACGAAAAGAAATCATTCATATATATATATATACGTATATATACTTAGTACTCTCCTCTCAAAAAACGTTGTAAAATAGGTCCTAACATCAAAATGAACGGTTTAAGCTATTCCCACGAAAGTAAGCAGAAGGTATGTGGTACGTACCTTTCCTGTGAATCATCTATACGTGTGTTATCGTCGTCACATCCACACGTTGCTATGTCGTACCCTAAGCCCAACTCGTCGTCTCATTTCATTTTTGGTCTATTTTTTAGTGTGCGAGCGATGTCGTACTTTTTTTTTACTTGTATGGATCCATGTGGCTTTTTTCGTCACACGAGTTTTACAAAAAAAATAGAAAAAAAAAGCGGTTGGCGGCGGTCGAGTCGTCGTCAGACATTTTTTCTCTTCGAGTTCGTTTCCCAACAGCACAACGAGTACACTCGCCGCCATGGCGCGGTCGCGCGTCGAACGCGTGGACGAGGAGGACGGTGGCCGTGGTGTCGAAGCGATCGACGAAGAAATCGAAGTGAAAGACCCTCACTTGGTGTCGAAAGAAATTTCGTCGGTGTCGTTTTCGTTCTACGACGCGAAAGAAGCGCGCGAGATTTCCGTTAAAAGAGTCACCAATCCCGTGTTATTCGATGGATTAAATAACCCGGTAATTGATGGATTATACGACCCCGCGTTCGGACCCATCGAACAATTCGGCGTGTGTAGCACGTGTGGGTTGTCGCAACACCATTGTCCGGGGCATTTTGGGCACATTGATTTGGTGGTCCCCGTGTATCACCCTTTGTTGTTTCCGACGGTGACCAAGGTGTTACGATGCGTGTGTTTGAACTGTCACAAGTTTAAAATGCACACGGAACGGGTGAAGATGTTCAAGGAAAGATTAGATTTGATCGATAGTGGACAATTAGAGAGAGCTGCGGATGTCGGTCAGTGGAAGTTATCGAAGAGTACGATGCGAGAGTTGAGCGAAATCGAAGAGGAAAATCGAAAGGATCGAGAGAAGACGAGGAAAGAGGAAGATGGAGAGGCACCGGAGATGATGGATTTGAGAGAGACAAATTTCATGCCAAAGTTAGACAGTTTGACGAGAAAGAAGACGAAGAGAGGAGACCAGTGTGTGCCTTTAGAGTGGACGACGTCCGCGGCGACGGCGAAGAGAGAGTTGATCGATTCTTTTTTTCAAAGCGTACCGAAATTGAGATGCGAGAATTGTAAAGCGTTCGGTCCTGTTTTAAGCACGGAAGGGTCGACGAAGATTTATAGGAAACCGTTGCCGAAGAAGCAGTTGATTACAAACTTAGCGAACGCCATTGACGTAGATTTTTCGATGAAACAGTTGGCAAAAGCGGCGAGCGCGGAAGGGGCGGACGAGCTAGTGGATTCTAGCACCATGGCGGAAATGACCGGAGGAACCGTTGTTGAAGGTAAAACGAATAACAGAAAGACAAAGAAGAGCAGTAGTGATAGAAATAGCGATGATAGTAGTAGCAGTTCTTCTGAAGACGACGACGACGACGACGACGACGACGACAGTTCGTCAACGGACAGCGAAGAAGACAACTATGACGAAGGTCGAATCAAAGAACGTCCGACAAAACCTATGTATGTGACACCTATTGAAGCGAGAGAGGTTTTGAGACGATTGTGGGGCAACGAGTTTGAATGGTGCTCGAGAGTGTGGTGCGCGAATGGTCGCGATCAAAGCTCGGATTTAACGACGGAAAGACAAAATTCTAACCCGAACAGGTTCTTCTGTCAAACCATTCTTGTGCCGCCACCAAAATTACGACCGCCTTCAAAAATGGGCGATATGGTGTTCGAGCACCCGCAAAATACGCACTTGTGCGCGATAATTCAAGCGAACTTATCGTTAACTGAACTATTCCGCACGCCGCCGACAGTTCCAGAACCTCCCGAAGTGCGAGCTTCGAGAGCCGTTCGAGCCTGGTTGGCGATCCAAGGTGGCGTGAATAGACTGATGGATGCCACAAAAGCCGACCAGATCCAGGATCGCGTTGGTATTGGAATTCGCCAGCAGTTGGAAAAGAAACAAGGTTTGTTTCGCATGAACATGATGGGTAAAAGAGTAAACTACGCGGCGAGGTCGGTGATTTCGCCAGATCCGTATTTAGGCACTGGCGAAATTGGTGTTCCTCCTGTGTTTGCGAAAACGTTAACGTTTCCAGAACTCGTGACGCCACACAACGTTGAACTCATGCGCGAACTCGTCGAACGAGGCGCGGATGAACACCCGGGCGCGAACGCCGTAGAGGACGAACGCGGAAGGATTATCAATTTAGCGCGGTTTTCCAAAGAGAAGCGAAGAGCTATCGCGAAGACCTTATTGTCAGTATCAGCGGCGAAAGATGCCGATGGGCGACCGCTTGCTAGGAAGGTTTACAGGCATCTACGTAACGGCGACATTATGCTCACGAATCGTCAGCCGACGTTGCATAAACCGGGGATTCTAGCTCACTGCGCCCGCGTTCTCCCTGGACAAAGAACCATTCGCATGCACTACGCCAACTGTTCGACGTTTAACGCCGATTTCGATGGAGACGAAATCAACTTGCACTTTCCACAAGATCATCAAGCGCGAGCAGAAGCGTACCAAATCGTCAAAGCCGAGGAGCAATTCTACGCGCCGACGGATGGGAAACCGCTGAGAGGGTTAATTCAAGATCACATCTGCTCAGCCGTGTTGCTGACGTGCAAAGACCGCTTTTATAACAAAGAAGGGTTCTCGCAAATCGTGTATGCGTCTCTCGTGGAATTGTGCGATAGCGAAAACTTGAGCATTAAGTTACCGCCGCCAACGATTCATAAACCGAGACGGTTGTGGACTGGTAAAGACGTCATTCGCACGATTTTAGACCACGTCGCGTACCAACGTCCCGGGGTGACTTTGAAACACTCGTGCAAAACTCCGCACACGTTTTGGGGCAGTGAAGAGGAAGGTGAATTGATTGTTCGCCAAAACTACATCTGTACCGGTGTTGTCGATAAGAATGCGTTCGGTAAATTTGGTTTAATCCACGCCGTGGCAGAGCTACACGGGAAGCAAATCGCCGGTAAGCTGTTGTCCGTATTGTCTCGATTACTCACACTGTTCCTTCAACAACACGGGTTCACGTGCGGCATGGACGACTTAGTTTTAGTCGCGGAGTCTGAAGAATTGCGCGTGAAGGAGTTGTCGAAAGCCGGTGCGGCGGCAAAATCAGCCGCAGAATCGTTCGTTCAGGTGAAGGATGTGCCCGAGATAGCATTGAGTGCGGCGGTTTCCGCGAGAGTCACCGAACGTCCAGATTGCGAAGCCGCGCTTGATGCTCGCTCATCTGGTGCGCTCAATCAAGTCACATCGTCTACGGTCAAAGTCTGTCTTCCTAGTGGCACGAAGAAACCTTTCCATAGAAACTGCTTATCTTTGATGACCATGTCTGGAGCAAAAGGCTCGATGGTAAACTTTTCACAAATCGCCGCCGCGCTCGGGCAGCAAGAATTAGAAGGCCGCCGAGTTCCAAGAATGGCGAGTGGGAAGACGCTACCGTGCTTTGCGCCGTTTGATTGCGATCCTCGGGCGGGTGGATACATTAGCGACCGATTTTATTCTGGTTTGCGACCGCAGGAGTACTATTTCCACTGCATGGCTGGAAGAGAAGGTTTAGTCGACACGGCAGTGAAAACGTCGCGTTCAGGGTATTTGCAACGATGTCTAGTGAAAAACTTGGAAGGTTTGAAAGTCCACTACGATCATACCGTCCGGGACGTCGATGGTACGATTGTTCAATTCTTATACGGCGACGACGGCATTGAAGTTTCCAAAGGCGTTTACGCGAAGGAGTTTGCATTTGCGCTAGAAAATGTCGAATCATTGAAACTGCAAAACGAATCCGCGTTGATAGAGTTCGACGGCAGTTCTTCAAAGAAGAAGAATTCGAATGCTGAAGATGCATTCATGGATAAGAAAACTAAATCGTGGCCAGACGTGCCTCGAAACGCAACCTCAATCTTAGAACACGAGAAGCAATATTCCCAGTTTACGAGTTTAGGTGTCTTACCGGAAAAGTTTGCGAAAGATTTGGATGAATTTCTGAATGTCACGCATGGGAATCTTTCCGACAAAGAATTCGAACAAACGCACAAAATTACTCGCAAACAGTTTGCAAAGATTATGAACTTGAAGTTTATTGCCTCCATGGCGAGTCCAGGTGAAGCTGTAGGCGTCATCGCGGCGCAATCTGTAGGCGAGCCATCCACACAGATGACCTTGAACACGTTTCACTTTGCAGGACGCGGCGAAGCGAACGTAACTATGGGTATTCCCCGGTTACGTGAGTTGCTCATGGCGGCGAGCAGAAAACCGACATTGCCGGTGATGACCATGCCTTTGCGCAAAGATAAAATGGCAAAGAAGTACGCAGAAAGACTCGCGAGTCGGTTACGCAAAGTGATTTTTGCTGAGTTGGTGCAAGACCTCTCATGTAAGACGCATTTTTACACGGACGCGCCGTCTGATGGATGCAAAGTGCGAGTGTGTGAAGTGAAAGTGACCATGAGATGCCCGGATGAATTTTCAAAAGCAAAAGGGAGCGTGACATTCGAGGAGATGGAAGCGTGCTTTAAAAATACCTACTTAGCAGAACTGTATGCAATTATCAAGAAAGAGTGCAAAAAACGCGCTGAGCAAAGTGCAGATGTTCAAATCGTGAAATTAAGACAGCATTCTGCGACTGGTTTGGCGGACAAAACGAATGATGTGGACGATGATTACAACGGCGGTGACAGGAACGCCTCAGACGACGAAGGCCGACCAAAGAAAAAAGGCAACGATAATAAAAAGAACGCGCAAGAACGCATCGAAAACGAAAACGATGCCTCCGACGAGGACAATTCTGACGACGAAGAAGGCGCGAAAGCAGATCTTAGAAAGGCTGAACGTGACGAGGAAGCGTACGGCGACGACGACAAAGTTAATGCGGGTGAATTTTCAGACGAAGATGACGCACAGATTGCGAAGAAGACTAAGAAGTCCTCTTCTGCCAAAAAGAAAAAGAAAGCGTCTTCCAACGACAACGACGACGGGAATTCTTCAGATTCATCTTCTTCATCTTCCGATTCGGATAATTCCGATCAAACGGAACTCACGAAGTCAGCTACTACTGCTTCGAAAAGGAAGAAATCTTCAACAAACGAAAGTGCATCGTCGAATGAATACGGTGGTTTGCGCCAAGATTTATCCGATATTCAAGACACCGTCATCGTCGACGCGACTGCGAAAACGTTTACGGTTGCATTAGAATTTGATTTGGCCACACCATTACTTCTCATGCAAAATTTGCTCGATAGTGCGGCAGCAAAGTCCAACATTCGGTACACGAAAGGCATTGGTGGCGTTTTCGTTGTCGGCGATGAGCTTGATGGTTCTTTAGCGGTCCAATGCGATGGTGTCTCGTTCGATGCAGCCTTTGCAAACGAGGATTTAGTCGATGTAAATCGTATCAAAGCTAACGACGTTTGGCAAGTTCGGTTAACACTTGGCGTTGAAGCCGCAAGACGAACTCTTGTAGATGAAATTTCAGGGGTATTTGGCGCGTATGGCATCGGTGTCGATGCCAGACACTTGTCGTTGATTTCAGACTTCATGTGCCAACAAGGCGGATACAGGCCGTTCTCTCGAGTTGGTATTAATGACTCGACGTCGCCATTTTTGAAAATGACGTACGAAACAGCGACTGCATTCTTGACCGAAGCTGCTGTGCGCGGCGATGTGGATAAACTGACGAATCCATCCGCGGCGATCGTTATGGGTAAAATGATCAACCTAGGTACAGGAAGTATCGGCTTACAATACGACGCAAAACGAGCGACAAAAATGGAAGAAGAGATGCGCTCGATGGGTATAGAGCCGGCAAAAAAGTTTGAAAAAACACCTCGAGCACCTGCAGTGAAAAAGGAAAGACAAACAACACCAGCCGAAAAGGTCACGTTCAGTGCATTCAAAGAGACGCCAAGAAGTAGTGCTGGAAAGCACGTCACGTTTGAAGATTAGTTTTGGAATAATTATATTTTACTCGATTTTCTTGATCATCTCCACAATTCTCTTGGCTTGAGCCGAAGCGTTACCGACATACGTCGCCGGCGTCATTGCCGCCAAACTATCTATCGCCTCTTGCGGGATATCCAATGACTTTACAAACTCCCGCATACCTTCTTGGTTAACTCGTTTCCCTCTCGTCAACTCTTTCAGCTTTTCGTACGGTTTCTCCACGTCGTGTCTTCTCATGACCGTTTGGATTGGTTCCGCGAGGACTTCCCAGTTGACGTCCAAATCTGCCGCCATTGCCTCCGCGTTGACATCCAACTTCCCTAAACCTCTCGATGTGCTCTGATATGCCAACAATGAGTGACCAAACCCAACGCCCAAATTACGCAACACGGTGGAATCTGTCAAATCTCTTTGCCATCTAGAAACTGGCAATTTAGCCGACAAGTGTGAAAATAATGCGTTCGCAATCCCCACGTTCCCTTCCGAGTTTTCAAAGTCGATCGGATTCACCTTGTGCGGCATAGTGGACGAGCCAACTTCACCGGCAATTGTCCTTTGCTTGAAATACCCAATACTAATGTAGCTCCAAATATCCCTGTCCAAATCCAAAATAATTGTGTTGTATCGCTCAATCGACCCGAATAATTCTGCCATGTAATCGTGCGGCTCAATTTGAGTCACGTATGGGTTAAACGTTAAACCCAAGCCGGTAACAAACTTTTCCGCAACAGCTTGCCAATCAACGTTTGGATACGCGGACATGTGTGCATTGTAGTTCCCAACCGCACCAGCCATCTTCCCGTACAACGGCACCTTGGGAATCTGAACGCGTTGTCTCGCCAATCTGTACGCCACATTTGCCAGCTCCTTTCCTAAAGTCGTCGGTGATGCCGGTTGACCGTGCGTTCTGGACATCATCGGCACATCGGCATTATCAACCGCCATCGTAGACAAAGTTTCTACAATCTTATCCATCTCTGGCAACAAAACTTCCACGCCGTCTCTTAACATAATAGCATGGGATAAGTTGTTAATATCCTCAGACGTGCACGCGAAATGGACGAACTCTAACGCTTTCTTCAACTCCGCGTTCTCTTTCAATGCATCTTTGATGACGTATTCGACCGCTTTCACGTCGTGGTTTGTCGTTCGTTCGACCTCCTTCACCTTCATCGCTTCGCTCGGCGAAAATTTCGTTAAATAGTTCTCTAAAAATTGATTCGCTTCGTCGGAAAATTTTGCCACCTCTACTACCTCGGGAATTTCCGAGAGGGTTTGTAACCATCGGATTTCCACCGTCACTCGAGCTTTAATCAACGCGTACTCGGAAAATGCCGAGCGTAAAGATTTCGTTTTGGAACCGTATCGACCGTCGATCGGGGAAATAGCGACGAGTTCGGAAAGCGCATCCAGGTTTTCCGCCGCAGCCACTTTGATGACTCGCTGATGATGGCGGTGGCGGTAAGGTTGCGCAGAAATTTTTTTCCGCTTGGAGGAAGAAGTTTTGCGCGAAACGGGAACGGCGCGATGCAAAAGAGCGCACAATGGACTGACGGATGCCGCAAACATAATTTGTGCTCTAACCTATATCAAAAGTACTATGCGATGGAAGCGAGTTATTCTGAGGTGGGTGTACTTATTGAGCTCTCGTTTGGAAAAAAATTTGAAATCGTCGGCAAGTGGGCGGGATTGAATGCCAAACAAAAAGAAATACGAAAATATCATACACCTTCTAAACCGCGACTACCTCGTCATCTTCTTCCTCTGCTTCCCCTATTTCTTCTTTCGAGACGAACTCTCCAAACCTAGATTCGCGTCTGCGTCTTCGCTGACTACCTATGGCGACGCTGTGCGAAGCATCTCGAACTTTACGTAACAAGTGCATGGCGGGACCGTCGACAACAGTTTCCACACCACAACCAAGCGCGAAGGTGGTATCGGTATCCACGCTTTCTTCGATACCCTCTTCCCCTTTTCCTTTTTCTTCTTCAACTAAGAACACCCGTTCGGTGCCTGAAACCCGTCCTTTTGCAAGCGATGCTAAAGCGACGCGACGTGAAAAGACCAATTTTTCGAGCGCTTTGCTGGTTTCGCATAATGAAGGGGTGGATGGATCTTCGGGATCCGATTGACACACGACGTTGGTGATGCCAACACCTTCAGCTTCGAGCGCATCTTTTGCGGCTCGTAACTGACCAACTCCGCCATCAACCAGGATAACATCCGGTAGCGGCGTTCGCGATTGACACCTTTTCGAAATCGCCACGCGAATGCCTTCGTAATCGTCCGACGGATTTACCAAATTTGCCGGAAGATTGTATACTTTGTGTTTCGCAGAGGACTCCGAGAAACCATCAAAACGCGCGAAAGCAGCTACAGCATGTTCGCCCGCGAAATGCGAACAATCTAAACCTTCGATGGAGATGTTCGAGAGGTTCGTGAGAATATCTTTATTATAATTCAAAGGTGATTCCATGTTCAACGCATATGAAAGCGTAGTCAAAACGTCATTTTCAGATTTGATTGATTCCACTTCTTCTCTGGCGTTTGCCAGAGCTAAGGTCGACAAAGCATTCAAATATGTTTCGTTCTTCTTCGTTTTAACCATACGCTTCCCGATGCCTAGCGACTTGAACGCCATGCTGACTTCTTTAGGGTCTTGAAATTTATGCGGAATATATACTGAATCTGGTAACGCAACCGTTCGAGCCGATACGTCAGCATATGTAGATTCGATCGTTCGCTGACAAGCTTCGGCCAAATCCAAGGTGTTTGATTCTTCTTCATCGTTGGCATCGTACAGTTCAACCGTCGTACCTAAAACATCCACTAAATTCCCATCTCTCACGCGCGCAATTTTTACCGAAATGAATTTTCCAGATTTCACTGATGCACATACGTCCACATTCCAGTTCTTCCTCTCTTTTTCGCTAAGCGATAAGAACGCAGTTAAAGAACCATTTCTTTTAGAACTCTCAAGGTTTTGTACCCATGTGTTTGACAACGTTTTCAGTCTATCAATAACTCTTGGATCTTTTGCACACGTATTTTCCACATGATCCATTGCCTCTTCAATCTTATTCTCGAAAATCAAGCGAGCCGCAGTGACGCGATTGTTGAGCGTTTCTACTGCATCTTGGTCACCGTATCTCACATGAAAACGCGCACCTCGAAGATCGAGTGCCGTATCGACGCTACGCGACAAATTTCGTGCCTCTCTGTACGTCGTCTGCGTAAATATCCATTTGTTATCGAAAGTTCTCGGGTCAGCTGACTCTTTTGAAGAGCTGTCGACGACAAACATTTTACCATCTGGCGAGAGAACGATATATGCAGCTTCGGACCTTGGAACGTCTTTTAGTAATATGTTCATTCGAGGTCTTTCACGTTGAATAATTCTAGCCTCTAGTGCGAGCGCATCAGCTTCGCCTCCTGGTGTCAAAACGCAATCGATTGATTCAGCCTTATATAACAACGCACGGTGACGCGCCGAGTTTTCAAGGACGCCTGGAGTTAAATACGAGGAGGTTCTAGAACGCAAAGATTTTGCTTTACCGACATATAAAGACTTGCCGTTCTTATCGAGAAAACGATAGACGCCACATTTTGCGGGAAGCGCTTTCTGCATGTCTCTAATCCTTTTAACTTTAGCAATCGTAGCTTCGTCGAAACCGTAGTGTTTCGTGAGAATCGCTTCCGCATTGCTGGGAGAACAAGAAGATAATTTTCCGGAAGAGTTCATACTGAAATCTCCCAGTAATATACCATCATTTTCCATATATGCTTGATTCTCCCGTTTTTGCTTTTCAGCCAAGGCGTCCTCCTTCAATTTTCTTTCCAAAGCTTTCGTCTTTGTCGTTGCTCTTATGAATGCTTCTGAGTTCGGCTCTCGTCGCTGTCGCCATCTTTCCAGAGCGCGTTCCACTTCTTCATCATTTACAGTTCCATCACGATTATTATCGCTATTACCAGAACTCCTTTTAGAGAGCATAGTTCCGATGGACATTTTCTCGGCATTGATTTCTTCAGACATGATATCGAATAAGGACCGTTCCGAGGATTCACTCCCTTGTGTGGCTGATTTTGGCGTGACGTTGTACTTTTTGTTGTGTAACGCTTGTTTTCGACGTCGCCTTTCGACTTCTTTCAAAGCGCTCTTCATCGCGTCTGTTTCTTTATCAGCAAATAAAACAGCTTCGCCACTTTTATTTCTCGCTGCTCTTCCCATCATTTGCATTAAACTTCTCGATGATCTTGCAAATCCAGAAACGTCCGCGTCTAATATGGCCACCAACGAAACGCGCGGTAAATCTAAGCCTTCGCGAAGTAATTGAGCACCAACAACGACGTCAAGCTCACCAAGTTGGAGTTTTGCTAGTCTTTTTGCTCTCTCTGGAGCTGCAAGTTCAGAATGCATCCAATCGGCTCGTAATCCTTTTCCGGTTAAATACGCTGCTAAGTCCTCGCAATCGGCTTTAGTTAAAGCGCATACAAGCGAGGCATCACCTTTTCGCGCACGCTTTTCAATCATAGAGGCCAGTTTTGGAAGTTGGTTCTTCTTTGGTAAAACCTCAGTTGGTGGATCTAAAATCCCGGACGGTCTGACAACCATATCTACGCTCCCTTCTTCCCCACAGGACCATTTAAGCTCGTCTTCACCCGGCGTAGCTGACACGAGCAGGCATTTTGGGACACGTTGCCAAAATTCATCACCAGTTAACGGCCTGTTGTCCAACGCGGAAGGTAAGCGGTACCCATATTTCACTAATGACTCTTTCCGACTTTTATCGCCTCCAGACATGGCGCGTAATTGTGGCAACATGACGTGCGACTCGTCGGCAACCAACAACCAGTCTTGATTATTTTCATGAGAGAAATAGTCTAACAGCGTTACCGGTGGCTCTCCAGGTTTCGCACCGCGAAGGTGTCTGGAGTAATGTTCTGCTCCAGGACACCATCCAATATCTTTCAACATTTCCAAATCTGCAGAAACTCTTTGTCGTAATCTATCCGCCTCTAGGACAGCGTCTTCTTCTCTTAGCTCGTGTTCTCTGCAAACCAGTTCCTCGTTGATTGATTTAATGGCCATAGTAACGCGTTCTTTTGGTGTTACATAATGCACTCTCGGCCATATAGTGATGGCGTTAAAATATTCAGTTTCGTGTTGTTGTTCGTTTTCGTTAAATATGACGCGTTTGCCTTCCAAGAAACTCCCGGTATCTTTGTCCAACGTAATATCCACGTGTTCGTTTGAGTATGGCGGCCACACTCGGATTTCTACTTGTTCGGTTCCTTTATTTCTTGTTCTGAACTGCCCACGTTCAACAATTCCAAACGCCGGCGCACGTTCATACAAACACTCTGTTTCAAGCTTATCAATAATCTTTTCAGCGTTCCCGTACTGCAAATCTTCAACGTCTTTGCCCAAAAATAAAGCCGCATCGACAAAATCTGATGGCAAACCCAAACCATACAAACATGATACGGACGCCACAATAACTGGCGTTCGATTCGTTGATTTCGCTTCAACCAGGGCTCGCGTTGCGCGATGTCTCAGCGCATCTAAATCTGGGTCCACCGCGGATCTCTTCTCGACGTATCGCCCTCCACTACAACTTTCCGGAATGTACACGGAAAAGTGACTAACAAAAAGCTCCACCAAGTGCGACGTTCGTAAATACCCTCTCAGCTCTCTAGCAACCTGCGCTGCCAACGTCTTATTCGGTACGACAACTAACACCGGCTTGCTATGTTCAGCGATGACGTTTGCGACCACAAATGTCTTCCCCGTACCCGTTGCGCCTCTTAACGAAACGAATTTTCTGTCTTGCTCTTTTAACAACTTCAGAGTTTCTGCAATAGCCGACGGTTGGTCACCGGATGGATGGAACGGCGCAGTGACATCTTTATGATTCTGTGAGTACGACGTAGACGTGCTCTCGTTCGAGAGCTGTCTCGGTGCAGATGCTGCTGTACACGCCCGCTGCCTGCTCCTATGATATCTGATGACGTTTCGAAACGAACGAAACATTGCCGAGTCAAACGCGTTATCACTGTTCCTTTCTTTCCACTGAGCTCTTCTTCTCTCTCGATGAGCAGCAGTTACGAAATGGGTGGTGTTTTTAAACGTTTGACTCCGGGTGGTGTGTGCGCAACGAACAGAGCTCCCGGACATGGAGGAGCAACGCGTGTTTGTGACGTGCGCTCGTAAATAATCATTTACATTTTGACATTTTTGACAAAAGAAAAAATAATAAAAAATGTATAAACACCCCCACAAACAGACTCATGAATTCGTCCAACGCGCAAGCAGCCGAACAAGCAGCCGGGTTAATCCGAATTACAGGAACGGAGGAACTCTTGTGGAATGCAAAATACATCTCCAGAGCGGACGCGGTGGATGTCGTTGACTTTGCTATTCAACGGTCGATTGCAAACACGAGCAAAGTGGGGATTCCTACGTTGCATTGTTTCAGTTGCTCGGCGACCAATGCGAGAAGTTTAGGGAGGGAAGGGGAGATGTACCTGGAGAGAATGATGAAGAAGAGAGAGAGAGATGGATGCAATGATAGCAATAACAGTAATCATTTGAACGTGTGGGTGGTACCTTTGAGCGCGATGCAGAGTGTTTTGGTTTTGGATAGTACAGCGACAAATATAACAGAAACAGATAACGGTAAAAGTAATAGTAGCATCGATACTACAGATTATAAACTGAAACCGTCTGTGGTTATACACGCGAGGAATTTCGAAAAGAAAACATGGGTGAAGTGTCGAGTTGTAGATGTGGTAACGTCGAAGCGCGTTGTTGATGACATCGTGAATGCGATCGCAGGACAAAACATTGTGGACGTCTCATTTGAAGGCGTCGTGCCGTTGAGATTGTGCGAGGCTAAAGGGTTCTTGAAACAAAGAGAGGTGAGGAGAATGGTGGAAAGGGCGGCAAGTTTTGTGGTGTTAAAAGAAGTTATTGATAGTAAGGATAGTAATGAGTACGGCGTGGACACGCATGAGCAGAAGAAGAGTTTAGGTGGAAGCAATAGAAGAAGTCGTCATCGAATAAAAAGTAACATGAGTTATGATAATAAGGTTTCGGTCCGCGCCGGGACCAAAATTGCCACTCTAGGGAGTCCTTTTGGTGTTTTAAGCCCGAATATATTTTCACGCTTGCTCAACCGAGGGTGTGTGTCGAGCGCGTTAGTGTCAGTAGCGAGTGAAGGTATGAATAGCAACAGTAATAGTTCACCACCCGCTGTTTCAGTGGTTGACTTGTCCATAGCGCTAAAGCCAGGAGCCGAGGGATCTCCAGTTTTCCTCGATGAAAGTACTAGTCGATCAAAGGAGCAACCAGTAGTTGTCGGTATATTGATACCACCTCTTTCGTTCGCAAAAGAGCGAGATAGTGGTTCGAGTCGCGGTGCATTCCCCCTCATGATACACGCTTCGTGGATATTTGGAGATGATGTTACGATTAAGGATCACGATGTGCCCATAACTACTAACAAAAACGTATCGGCGGCTAAAAATGCCATAGAGTCGGTATGTCGAGTTGAAATACTGGACGGTACACATTTTGGTAGCGGGATATTGATTTCTAAAACCAGCGATGATGTCGACTCTTCGGAAGGTATGATCTTGACCAATCGGCATGTCGTGCTACCAGCGATGCGGGAGGTGAAGTATAGCAAAACCGCAATTACTTTGCGGTTTTCAAATGGAAGTTGGCGACGCGGCGTTGTGCAAAGAGTGAGTAAGGGCCCTTTGGACCTGGCACTTGTGCGCTCTCTTTCTCTGAAAAATGGAGGGAGTGGAGCGCTTCCAATTGTGTTACCGACGAAGCGACCTTCGCGAAGACAGCGCCCCGTGGCTATTGGTGACGAAGTCTTCGTCGTCGCACACGACGATCGGTTTGGAAATAACGTCAGGAGAAGAAAGTTCGACAAAGCATCGCCGGAAGTAAATTATGGATATGTGTCCAAGGTTGCTGGGAAGAAGACAATGCTCGTAACTTCAGCTTCAGTCCGGAGTGGTGCTAGTGGTGGAGCGCTGGTTGACGGAAGAACTGGCCACCTCATTGGAGTGGTCACAAGTAACGCACGGTTGGCGACGAGGAGTGGAGGAGCCAATGTATACACGGACGTCAATTTCATCGTCAATGTGAGCGAAACAGAAGGTGGAATAGGTGAGATAATGGACGCTTACGAGCACGACCAAGAAGTTATAGACGCTTGGAACCTTGAAAGAGAAAGCGATATACTAAGAAGCAAATTATGACGGAGACGGGCAGTATGCCAAAGAAAATGCTGCAGCGGTGCAGGCAGTTTTGTACCTAACAGATACCAATCGGGTGTTTTCTTCATATTTCAAAGACCTTTGAGTGTTTCATATCAACAACTTGCGAAATAAGAGAGCTTGAATTAATGAACTTGAGTATGACATATTGTACTTGTACCGGTACTAGTTACCTTACTCGGCAATATATTCCTATACTAAACTATCTATATCACTCAAGTCGTGGAAGCTTCCTTTCCTTGATTGCATGTTCGATAGAAATCCACTTTGCGACCTATTAAACGAACCACGCATCTTTGAAGCGGAAACAGTATGCGAGCGGCTTCCGTTTCGGCGCAGACGTCCTCCACCACCAATCAAAGAGCTTCCGTCACTTCCACTTCCATTTCTAACCCCACCAGCACGACCACTGCTATCGCCAGCTCTCCTACCATTTATGACCCTTCGCCTATTCTCTCTTAAGCGTCGTATAATCGATACGCACTTAAAGTAAATCATCTCACAAACGCCAGAAAATAGAAATTTCGAGCACCCGAAGAAACCAGCGAGTATATACACACACCACCAGAAGGTGTCGTTCGCCTCATGAGTGTGGGAGTGAGAGGATGACGAAGAAAGACCTGAAGCAGCAGCAATATCACTCGCAGAATGACCATCACTCCCACTTAAACTATCGCCAGGCGTCAGAATACTCGAAGTGGCAAACTTAGATGAAACGATGTTAATGGCCGCGCCCATCGCCCAGTCCACCTTGTATCGTCCCACGTTGTTGCCCACGGTAAACTTCAAATCCTCTGTCAAAAGCATACCATCTTTCAACATAGCTACAATAAATGCAGCGCTAAAGCAATATTTTGATAAATCTATTTCTTCCCATTTCTTCTTATCCTTCTTAAACCTTTCTTTCACCACATCTTCCCACGATTCTGCACATAACTTCTCCCCGGCGTGTTGGAAATCCCTAATCGTCGTCGATTTACCTAATTTGAAAAACTCCGCCGTGTAATGAAAATTTTCTGTCGCTAAAAACTTACCATCGAACGGTGGTAAGTGCTCTTTACGCATGCCGCATGGAGTTCTAGGACAATCGCGCGCATTCTCCGCTAAACCTAAGAGTTTCTTCGTCATTTCATAACACGCGGTGAAATTCCCTGTAGGTTTCGACGGTCCGGCACCGACGGATAACGCTTCACCGTGTTGCACGGTAGTTTGCGGCGTCCATCCTCTATTTATGCAAGGATTATCCGGTTTTTCCCCAGTTTTCTCGTATTCCTTTCGAAGTATCGCGTGATACTCTGCTCGCGCCGCCTCGTGTCCTAAACCAAGTAAACTCGACGCGTATAAATATTTGACCGAATCGCCTACTCTGACGGTTTCCTTATGTTTCTTCTGCACCATGTTCTTTGCCGTAGCTTGCGGAACCGCATACGTGACTTGCATACTTGCCCCTCCAAGTTCTAAAACGCCGTAGGTTTCTTTCGGCGTTTTCATTGGCGATAAGGCGTTAAATGCGTAATTCACCGCCGTCCACCCGTAAGACGCTTCCTTCGTCCCCGGCAATACGCTCGCCCACTCGTCTTTTTCAAACAAAAACGGTGATTCTCTCAAGGTTTCTCTGCATGCTTCGATAATCGATTCTGACAAATGCTGCTCAATATGTCTCAAGCCCGCAGTCGCCATCAAGTGTATCTGTGTTTCTTTCCAATTCTCCGTCGGGACAGACTCTCTGGCAAAGTTCAACAAAGGCCGCAACGCGGCATCGATGCCACTTGGATCCAAAGCTCTCGCCGAGAGACCAGGAGTCGTTTTAAACGATTTCGTTGGTAAAATCAACTTTGGCGTCACGCTCGGATATTTTACATTCGTACTACTCGTACTCGTCGTTGCCGCGACTCGAAACACGTGACACCTCGTCCCCGTACTCCCAGCGTCGATAATAATCACGTGCTTAAAGTGAGGATGTCTAAACCATTTCGGCAGCGCTTTCCCGTAGTGTAAAGTGAACAAACAAAACACGAGAACGAGCGCGAGCAATTGCAAACTCTCGAAAAAATGTTTCATTTGTCCTCTTTTACTGTGTCGACGATGTCTTTGTGCTTTCTTCACCAGCGTCGCAGTCGTAGGATACTGATTACCATAATACCCATTTCCAGAACTTGTCGAGTATCCTCCATTATTGGTCACGCTCGCGCTCCTCCGATGCCGGCCAGACGACGAATACTTCGAATTCGACGCCATCATCATTCCGCGGGAGTATCTCTCTGTCTCTGTCTCTCTCGAGGCGCGCGAAATATGTATGTATGTATCACGCGGGGGACATGGTATTCATGACGTTACTTCCTCTTCGGTCTCTTTTTTGGGGGGGGATTTTAAAACTCGAGAGAAAAGAGAAAAAAAGAAAAGAGAAAAAAGAACTCCCTCTCGAAAGTTCGCCACACCCGTGCGAGGAAAGGGCAGAAAAGTAACTACACACGACTCCTCGTTGTCAGAGAGAGAAAGAGAAAGAGAAAGAGAAAGGAAGAGGAAGAGGAAGAGCGTGCGCCACGCTTTAATAACGGCGCCGCGTTCCGAGCGCGCGGAGAGAGGAGTTGATATTCAGAGAAAGAGAGAGAGAGAGAGCGTGAGAGAGGGGAATTCATACGCGTCGTCATGTCGTCCAATCAAAGGAAAACGAGAGAGGAACGCAAGCGCGAATTAGAGTTGGAAGAAGGACGAAAGAAAGGTTTAATCGCCCCAGAATTGGACGAAGATGGTAAGGCGATTAACCCACACATTCCACAGTACATGTCAACGGCGCCATGGTACGCCTCAGACGGTGGGAAGAAAGGTTTGAAGCATCAAAAAGCGTTTCGGAAAATTGGGGAAGACCCGAGTATGCACTCGATTGCAGAGGAAGAGAGGAGAGTGCGAGAACGCGAAAAGAATAAGAAGAAAAGTGGCATAAGTAATAACAAAGCGTTCGATTTTGGCACAACTGCGGTAACAAAATTCCGTAAAGGCGCGTGTGAAAACTGCGGAAGCATGACACACAAGAAAAAAGACTGTTTAGAACGCCCGAGAAAACACAACGCGAAGAAAACCGGGAAGGATCTGAAACTTGACGAGGTTGTCAAGGAGGAAGATTTCAACACGAAAAGGACATTCGAACAAAAACGAGATAGATATAAAGGATTTTTGGCGGAAGATTATGAGAAAGTTGTAGAGAGGTACGAGGAAGTGGAGGAGATGAAAGCCGAGGCGGCGAAGAAGAGAGAGTTGGAGAGGGCGTTTAAGAAGGAAAATAAAGAAAAGATCGGAGAGGGAGACGACAATATTGATGATGAAAGCGACGATGACGACGACGGAACAAAAGCAAAAGAAAAGAATAAAAACGATATATACGCCTCGGATACGGATTCGGACGAGGACGAGGAGAAGCTAAAAGCGAACGAGGATGCTGGGTTTGGTAAGATTGAAAAGCGCATTCGAGCGCCCGGTGGGGGCGCTTCTGGGACAGTCAGAAATTTGCGCTTGAGAGAAGATACAGCGAAATATTTACGCAATTTGGACCCACAATCGGCGTTTTACGATCCGAAGACAAGATCTATGCGGGAAAACCCAACTCCAAATGCTGATCCGAACGATAACTTCTTCCGCGGCGACAATGCCTCGAGAAATACCGGCGAGACGACGAATTTTGCGTTGATGAATGTCCACGCCTGGGAAGCGACGAAACACGGGCAAGATGTACACGTGCAAGCGGCGCCATCGCAAGCGGAGTTAATGTATAATAAGTTCAAAGAAAAGAAATCGAAACTGGATGAGACGCAAAAGACGTCGGTCTTGTCGAAGTACGGCGACGCGTCGGCGGGAAAGTTAGAAGATGCACCGGAAGGTTTAGTTTTAGGGCAAACGGAAAAGTTCGTCGAGTACGATCGATTCGGTAGAGTCATTTCAGGCGGTGGTGGTACTGGCGAAATGAAAGCTGTAGCCACATCGCGGTACGACGAAGACGTTTTGGTGAATAACCACACGAAAATTTGGGGATCCTATTGGAATCAAGGTAAGTGGGGCTATGCCTGTTGTCACTCATGCGTGAAATCGTCTTATTGCATCGGGATCAAAGGTATCGAAGATGAAAAAGCGGCGGAGGAGTTGATGAAAGCAAACATGGAGCGCGCGAAAGAACGCGCCCATGAAAAGAGAGAAGATAATAGCAAAAAGTTAACAGAAAAGGGAAAAGATATTTGGGGCGCTGATGCGAAGGATATCCAACTCGACCCGGAAAAGCTCAGTGAAGCGTTAAAAAGAGAAGATGAACGTCTGCGAAAAGAGAAAAAACGCCGAGAGAACGGCGGGAATGATAGCGATGAAGAGGACGAAGACGATGTTGAAAATGGGAAGAAAAAGAAGAAAAATAGAGTAAAATACAACGATTCGCATGAAGTAGAAGTCACCGAAGAAGACATGGAGGCGTACAGAATGATGCGGGACAGAGGCGAAGATCCGATGAAGGGCGACGGGACAAATGGCTACGATATGGTTTAGACAAAAAAAAGTACTCATACGCGAGTAGTTGTATAAATCTATATTTCTATTAATAGGTGTATTGCTTTGCACGCTTAGCAAATAATTAGCTCGCTGCAATCATCAACTCATTTTGCAAGCTCGTCGTCGTTGACGATACTTTAGCAATCCATTGGTCCAGTCTATCCGCCAACTCTTGAATCTGCGGTTTCAACAAAATCCTTGGCATTGCCCATGTGACAACAACTTTTGAACTGACTTCATCAATTTCTCCTCTAATCACCCCAGCCGATAACGTCTTCATCAACAAATACTCAACACCGTCCACGGTTAGCTTCGTTCTCAATGCGATATCTGCCAACTCAATCTCTCTCTTCTCCGCCGGTAACTCAAACACGATTCTCAAAAACGCTAAAATCGTAATCTTCTCTCTCAACTTTCTCTCATGCGCCACCAATGCCGGCTGCGCGTTTAACTGCTCCGCGTATCGTTCACACAACAAATCATATGCGTTCAAATCACCATCGTTAAATACCTGCACCATTTCTAATAACCACCCAAACTCGCTCCCGTTTTCTTTCGAGATATACTTTGAAATCGGATGCGCCAAAAATTCCGCGAAATTATACACGCCTTCACCTAAAAGCGCCGCTAACGCTAAGTCCACCGCCAACTCCGTCGCCACTTCGTCCCCTAAAACGGTCGCATCCACGTATGCAAGATATAAAATCCCAGATCCGTAGAAGTTTGCAAAATCTCTGTTGTGTTTATGCAACTGCGCGGCTAAATAATGATACGCCGCCGATACGCTTGGATCTGGCGCTTTCCACTGCGCGAGATCTTGCTTTGCATCCTTCGCGACTTCCATCTTTGCTTTCGATTCATCGCCGCCGTGTAAATAGAGTAAAGCGATGTGCAATCTCACGTACACCACAGCCTCTTCAAAGCTCGACTGTCTGGTCGTTTTAATCTTCTCCATCGCGGACGATAAAAATTCAATCGCTTCTTCTCTGTTTTTACATCTCGAAGAGACGTGCACGGCTATTCTCGCTAACCGGAGAGAGTTCAGTCGTTCTTCGAAATCGTTCACGAAAGTTTTATACAAGTTCACCAATAATTCTCCATCCTCCGGAGTGGAAAATAATATTCCATCCGCGACGGTACGCTCTAAACTTTCCGTCAGCTGGTGCCACAACTTTTGCGAGTATAACTCTTTCAACTCTTTCAACACGTGAAGTTTGTTGAGATCGGCTTGGGAGGAGGAGATCGCATCGTCGATGCACTGCTCCGCTTTGAGAGAAGACATTATTATCGGACTTTGATTTTGGGAGTCGTCTCGACACCGAACCGACGACGACGACGATCGAAAGCGTACGCACGGCGGGGGCTCCTTCGAGCGCGCGTTTGTTCGTGTGCAACAAAAGAAAAAGTTTGAAGACTTGTCCGGTTGATGAGAGATTGAAAAGAGAAAAAAATTTGACGATGATTATTTTGATTTTCTACTTGACTCCGACGACTATGTAAAAATACTTTTGTACCAACGAACCAATGTCTCTCCCCCTTTACCCCCTAAATCTAACTACCTATCTAACGTATAACATCTATTCCATCGTCATCAACGATTTGATCCCACTCGCGACGATTTCCACGTGCTGCACGATCTTATCCTCGTTCTCCTTCTTCGCTCTCGCCTCGTCCGTGTAATGCTCTATCCTTTTTAAAGCGAGCGCGGTGGCCTCTTGGAAGGACAGTTGACAAAAGAAGCCCAGACCGACGTCGACGAAAACGTGCGGTCGTTTGTGTGTCGCATCGACGTCGACGGAAAGGTCGCAAAGAATTTCCGAGCCCAGGTCCACTCGAACGGTGGTAGTCGCGCTCGGCGAGCACTCGTCTTCCTCTTGTTCTCGTCGCATCTCCTGCTCACGCATCGCGTTTGCGCTGCTCTTCTCTAAACTTTCGATTTGCGTTAGTAAAGAGCGAAAGTCGGCGATTTTTTCTTCCACTTTTCTTCTCTCTTCGTGCGCTTTCTGCAACGCGGGCTCGAGCTTTTGGGAGAGAAATGCGCGGTAGGAATTCAGAACCCGCTGACGCTGTTGGTATTCCCGGTCCATTCCTTTGGTTTTATGCGTCAATCGTGAGAGACGAGGGGATTTTCAATGAGGAGAGACGTGAGTTTAAAACAAACCATCAGCAACTTTCTCTCGCTACGACAAAGTCCTCTGAAGGAGTTGGAGAGGAGTGGTGATGCGTGTTTTGTTATATTTGTTAAAAGTACAAGATTTTTATATTAGAAATATAATGCTGTTGTGGTTGTAGTTGTTTTGCTAAATCCAGTCGTCGTTCGTTGTCGTTGAAGCGCTCGGTTCGCCGCGTCTCTCTCTATGCTTGAAAGTACGCGCAACAACTTTATATTCTAAAAACGCTGGTCACCTCTCTCTCTCTCTCTCTCTCTCTCTCTCTCTCTCTCTCTCAATTCTCTTCACAATACTCGCAAGTCGCCTATATCTTTTTATTTTCTTATAGTTATTATCGAATCGGTTTACATCTTCTTTCTTCGTTTATCTTCTTATTCGTTTCTTTTTTGTGTCGTTGGATCAAATCTTTCCTCGAGGCGGTGTCGAAGGCCTACCACCCATCATCGAAGTGAAGCCGCCCATAAGTTTCCGCTCCGCTGGTTTCAAAATCTGGAAAGAGCACATCAAGTTTTCGTCGACAGTCATCATAGCCCCGGCATTATCAAACTCCCCGCAATAGTTTGGAGCCGAAAAGACCGTAACGAGCTGCCGTTTCCCAAAGAACTCGTATCCATTCTCGACAACCTGGTGTGCGCGAACAACTAAATCAAAGTCAAATTTCTCCAAAAACTCCGCGACAACGTCTGTACCATACGTGTAACTAACGCCTCTATCATTTTCACCCCAGCCGGTGATATCCGCTTCTGGATCTGACCATAAAAAATCGCAGAGCATGCCCATGTCTGGAATATCAGTCGGTCTTTTGATTTGTACAATTTGCTGTAAGTCCTTCAACTCCGGCGATGGTCCCCCGTGGATACAGAAAATCTTTTCGTCTACGATTGCTGCGAATGGTAAGCAGTTGAACACGTCGCAAAATACTCGCCAAAGTTTAATGTTATACCGACGCTTACACTCGTCGTAAAAACCATAGATTCGACTAATCGCGTTACACTCGTGGTTGCCTCTCAAAAGAAAAAAGTTCTCCGGATATTTGACCTTGTACGCTAAGAGTAAACATATAACTTCTAAACCTTGTTTTCCTCGATCGACGTAGTCTCCTAAGAAGAGGTAATTCGCTTCTGGAGGAAATCCTCCGTACTCAAAAAGCCGAAGTAAATCCGAATATTGCCCGTGTACGTCGCCGCACACCTTCAACGGCGCTTCCAACTCCAATAAGCATGGTTGTGCGAGAAAAATTTCTGTTGATGTCATGTGAAGAAGGAGAAGAAGAGTGTGTGTCAGTCGTGAAGTTTGGAAAGAATGGTCCCGAAGGAGAGAGTCATGAGAAAAAACGATTTCGAATTCGCCTTGAAATTTGGAAGAGCAGACGCCTCTCTGAGAATTTAAACTGCTTTTTTCCTCGTTTCCAACGACCATCAGCACGATCGATTTGGCGAAATTGAGATTCGAAATCGCCCACGCTCACGTCCATCTGCTCAAAATGCAGCCAATCGACCTCCCATAACGCATTCATTACAATTCCATACGTTAGATAAGATCATCTTCCAGGCTAATTTCCATTCGCAAGTCGTGTTAACGCTTCCCAAAATTATGTCAAAAGTGTAGATTTCCCCGAAGGCGTAAAAATACAAAATTCGAATTCGACCGTACCTCTAGCCGACGCGCATAACGCACGTATCTCCCCTTCCGCTAATTGTACCGTACGGTTATTTGGTTGTCCTCTGACGCTCAATAATCGCTCGATGATCGAGTCTACGTCGAGCGTATTTGCGTGAGCCATTTGAAATTTTCGCGGGCCGTTAGAGAGCGGAAAATTCAGCAAAATTCCGCGTTCTGCAACACAACCTCAGTTCACGCGACGTGTTCTCGATCCTTATTCTCACGTATATTCGTCCACACTGTATCCTTTTACGCGATAAGTGGGAGAAAAGCGGGGGAGGGGAGGGCAAACGCCTTTTAGCCTTTGCTAAACGAAGAAAAACTGTGACGCGAAAACCACGTTTTTTTTTTCTTCGGGGGGGTGAAAAAAAAGGACGCACTGCTCAAAAAAAACTCTCTGTCTGTCGTCTGTCTCTAACACAAAATGCAAAACACAAAATTGAGACAACGCACGCACCACTTTTCATAAGCGCGCTCGTTTGTACCGTTTCACACGGAAGAGAGAAACAGAGAAAGAGAGAAAGAGAAAAGGCGCTTTGGCGTGGGCGTGATGGGCCTTTGAAGAAAACCACGCGACGAAGGAAGGAACGATGACGAAAGAATCGCGGGGATGTCTCGCCCTTTCCTCGCAACGGTCGCTGAGAAAGAGGTTCGCTTTTTTGCTTCGCGAAATCGCGTTGGAAGGCAGAGACGGGTGCTCGCTGCCAAAAGCGTTTGAACTTTTAGAAACTTCGTTGGAAAGGAGGAGAAAGCTACGAGAAAACGGAGAAACGAACGAAACGGAAAACGACGAGGACAAGGATATTGATTTGGACGCAGAAGAAGACGTCGAGGACGAGATCGACGACAAAAACAAGAAAAAAGGTGAGAAACTGAAACGATTGTTGTTCCAGTCGTTGGTCTCGCGAAGTTCGCTCGCAAAGACGAGCGATTTTAACACTCTGGAATCGATGGAAATGAAACCACCAGACGTGCACTTCATGGTAAAAATCCCGGAAAAGTGTAAGGTAACCACGACGGAGTCAGAAGCGTTGGCTGAAATCGACGCGGCAGAGAAGTTTATCGTGCGAGAGAGTTTCGAGTTTCGAAAGTCGAGGCGTGGAGACGACGGTGAAAACAACGACAAGAACACGAGCAATAAAAGTAGTAGCAAGAAAAGGAGGAAACGGCAACAACAAGGACGCGATGATGAAAAAGTAGACAAATGCGTGATAACTTTTGAAGAGTGCTTCGATGCTGAAAATGCGAATCCAATCATGCTTGTCGCCTCTTTGCATGTACGAGAAGCCGTGTTGAGTTTAACCGATGCGAGGTCATGGGAACAAGTTATTTCGCCGTTTTCGCGACGTATCTTGGAATTTGTCGCAAAAAGAAGACAACACGGCGCAACAACAGCGGAATTGAGTGCCGATCTTAACATGAAACCAGCAAAAATAGATCCACACGCGAGGCAACTCGAAGGTTTGCGCCTCGGCTTGAGAAGGAAAGTTTTTCGTCAAGAGACGAGAACGACCGAAAGCGGCATGTGGCTCCCGGAATTTGTACCGAGGAAGGCAACGGCTTTGAGCCATGTGATGAAAAAGAAATACGTGGATCGGTTGTTTACCATTTTAGAAGAAGCGGGTAAGGCGCACGCTGTTCCAATTGACGACATTAAGCCTGAAATGGCGAAAACGTTGAACGGTTTGATTTACGGCATGAATCCAAGACGTAGTCAAAAATTGTTTGGCGAACTTCGCAACGAATTAGTCGAGAAAAAGTGCATCCTCCTCGGAGTAGTGAATGTCGAAGACGAAAACACGGGGAAAATTGTTGCCAAGGAAGCGCTTCAATTGATCGAACGCCCGCAAGAGTACACCTACACGCAAACTTTATCGATGGTGCAAGGGATTGGTGGTGGCAACAAGAATGCGCAGCTCTCACCGTCCTTGGACAAGGAAAAGCAGAACGAACTTTTTCTCTCGAAGGTCGATATGAGCTGTCGAGATAGTGATAATACATCAATACCGTGGGTTAAAGATGATCCCGAATACGAGCCTTCTCAATATACGATGTGGACTGGTAATGGTAGCAGAGAGCTCGTCTTACAAGAAACGTATGAGCATCAACTGCTCGAAAGAATAGCAAAAAGTAGCGCGGGTGTAACCACAAAGACTCTCGGAATCGAGCTCGATATCGCAACAAAACCGATGCAGAAAAAATTAGAAAAGTGCGAAGTGTTTGATAAGCTTCTGAACCGAACGACAATTCGAGCAGGGTCGAATGTTAACGTATATTATAAGCTGAAGGAGACCATTGCTCGAAAGCGCGGCATCGCGATGGCTTGGGAAGATGAAAATTTAGAAACGAATGCAGACGGTGAGAACAATATTGCACAAACAGTGGCAAATAAACCTCTCGATAGGAACCAAGTTCGTTTAGAATACGTGAAGGCACACATCTTAGACAAAGGCTTTGCATTTCAATCGCGTTTGAGTAGTTGGTTAGCAAAGAAGGAGGGGCACGGATTAACGCGTATTGACGTGACCCAGATCAAACAAATCGTAGAAGCTTTACTACAAAGGGAAAAGTTCTCTCATTTTGTTGTTAGGGGATTATCGGGCAAACAAGACACGGTGCTGTGCTCGCCAGAGTTTTTTAATTCGATCGATGTCAAAAATCTTACGGAAGAGTTCATTACGAACATGTTGGTTCACGGCGAGCAGCAGCGACTTGCAAAAAGAAAGAAGTTGGAAAATTGTGGCATAGGGCTTCCACAGTTGCAGGCGTTCGAGAAGGAAATATCAACGGCTGCTACAGCAATGACGACGGCGACAAAGAGTGTGAAGAACAAGAGCAACAAGGGCAGCGAAATTTTGCTCGTTGCAAATGAAAATGAAATGACTCGTGACGATACGAAAAGATCAACACCGCCACTGCCACGAATCTCACCTGTGAGTGTTGGTATTCCCAAAAATCCAGTGGATGTTCCATTTGAACGACTGCGTTACGAAAATGCGTTGCGATTTGGCATGTTTCGTTCACATGCATTGCGATGTCGCGCTTTACATTTACACTTAATTCAAAATGCGACAAATGGATGCATCTCCGCGCACGAACTTCGAAAAAATATTCCAGTCAAATTACACTTTCAGCTCACGCCGCCTCCAAATGGTTTGACTGCGACGCAGCTTGCAACGTTATACGTCGCTGTTATCCAGGATACAAAATTTCATGATTTAGACAAGACTTTAGCCAAAGCAGCGTACGACTCGGATGCCATAGGAGACGTGTTGAAAGGATTGAAGAACATGGGATTGTGGACATACGGTACTACTACGAGTGCTCTGAAACCTTTATCATCGAGAAAGCGAAAAGCGCCCGTTCAAGAAGACGTAGAGTACAAAGAAGAGTTGAGCGATATTGACGTTTCTTTACAACTCGCTGATGTCGGCACGTACGTCAAACCGGAAGCTGATGGTGGTAAACGCAAAATAGAAATGAACATTACAACGGTTGAGTCGTGCAAGGCGTACTGGAACGCTCTTGAAACAACATTTACAGGTATGAAATTCGACATCAACATGGGGGATTGGTCGACTGGGCCCAACACCATTGCAATTACGCAGAAGAAGAATTGGGATTTATCCATGATCATTCAGAATCCCAAAGAAGCTTTGCTTTTATCGAACCGATTTGAAGATTTGTGGAAGCGCTGGGTGCAAAGCTCAATGGACGAGCCACATCCAAACCACGCGCAACGGCGGTATCCCACTAGAGACGAACTATCAAAGCCTGAAAATACATTATTAAGAGCTAGTTTGGGAGGTGCACAACGTAAGGTTGGTTTGAAACCGGTAATAACTTTGAAAGAAACGCCAACCCTTGCGTTTGTTCTGAAACAGATAGTATCGGACACGAAAGAATACACTGGCTTGACTGAAAAGAGAGCCGACGATTTGTGGAAAATCTACGGTGAGAGTGTTCAGAAAACTCTTGTAGGAGGCCATGCGACGTTTGGTGTTGATGGTGGAAAAACGTTAGGGGTAAAAAGTACAGATTCTGGAGTTATCACGGAGGACGAGTTACAACGAATTGCACTCCTAACGAGACAAAAGTCTCAGCGCGAGTCATCCAAGAATCAAAATATTCAGCGCAACAACAACAGTAAGAACAACGCTGATGATAGCGATGGCGACGGGCGAAATGGTAACGGCGATGCTGTGAATGGTGGTTCCCTGTTAAATGACCCTGACGACGACGAAGATGACGAAGATGAAGATGACGACAACAATGCAAACCTCTCTTCGAGACTGCGCTTTAGAGCACCGAAAATGATTTTCGATATAGATTCTGATACCTTCTTGTTGGCGACTGTGATTCAACACATGATAATATCAGGACAAGAAGACATTGAACCGTCGATAGATCTTCGAACACGTTCAGCCGCTTTTGGTAACGTTGCTTTGGTATTCCAGGCTATGCGAGAATCCTGGGTTGATCGATACAGAAACGCGACGGAGTTGGCCATCATAAAAAGATGGAGAATCCTATGCAAACATGCTTCTCCAATGGAGGAAGCAGGTGGAATCATTCGAGATGCATACAAATACGCAAAGCTTGAGTACGAATCTGGAAAACAATCGCGACGCAAGCGAGATGAGAGTCTCCTGAACGCATTATTATCGATAAAATCTACAGAAGAATCTGATGAACCTGTTGGGATACAGGAGCAGGTCCAGCGCGTGACCGATGCAATTCAAGGCAGAGAACGCGCTCCGGAAGGAAAGAATTGGGAAATGTCCGGTGAGTGGACGCCAGACATTCAGCAACGCACCTCGGTTATGGCGAGACAGATTCTCTTCAACAATAGTTTTAAAAGTCGACAGAATGTCGCTCATGACGACGACATGGACGTCGAGCAAGACCATATTGACGATGAAGACGGTGGTTTTAACGGCGCTGCTGCCAGTGTTGACGATGACGACGTCAAGAAGGAAGAAGAAACAGAAACAGAAAAAGTTGTCAACGAGAAGATGAAAAACGTCGAAGCTGCTGAAGCAGAGAAGGAAAAAGAAGAAAAGGGACCGGATACTGAGACGGAGATAGGAAACGAAGAAGACAAAGCAGGAGCAACAGGGGATGCAAAGGCTTCGGAGAGACGGCCAAAATTGGATCCATCCAAGTGGTTGGTCCTGGATGAAGTCAAATGCGAAGTGTGCGGGCGCGGCGATCGTGAAGATGAAGTGCTCTTGTGCGATGGTTGTGATAACGGATTTCATATTTTCTGTTTAAAACCGGCATTGAAGAAAATTCCCGACGATGAGTGGTTCTGTGAGAGATGTAAAGCCGCTTTGGAACCGACAGATGAAGGAGACGAGTACGTGCCGCGACCAACGCGTACGAGAAACGCTGGCGTTCCTGCTCGCGTTGTGGCTCCTCCACCCGTTTACCGTGAGAACGGTGAAGATATGGGATTGGCTATGGGAGGCAGGCGGAAGGTGGCGAAAAAGTTTACGCAGATAAAATTCAACGAAGAACGACGTGCCCGTAACGATAGTGTTGGTGAACCTATCATCGAAATTCGCAAAAAAGCAATCGAAATTTTCAACTCAATGTTTGCGAATAAATATTCAGAAGAGACTGCAAATACCAATGGTGTCACGAAAGAGATTTTGCCTGTGCACGAAATCAACGCCGCTTCCATGCTGGCGTACATTTCAGGCATGATTACAAACAAAATTGATATGGTATCCTTGGCAGAACACGAGGAAGTGAACAACCCTTCCGATGCGAAATGGGCATTCAAAGTGCTCGCGAAGAATAGTAAGGAGTGCTCCGCATTTGGTTTGAAAACTTCAGGGGAGAAAATCCAACGCGGTTTTAAGCTCATCGACGCAGAAGATAACGACAACAACATGGAAGACGAGGACGCAATGGATATAGGTGAAACCGACCCCAACGTCGAGCAAGAGGTAACACGATATGTTTCCGCGCGTTTAAATGCGAGCGAATCTGATATCGTAGAGTTCATTGGTGGCGACTCCTCGAGCACAAAACGAGCGCTCAAAGCGCTCGCGGTGCGGGGTGAGCTTCTCTTACGAACCGTGCGCGTACACCATTCTGGAGTACCAAGTATCTTCATGAAAGTGGAAAAAAGTAACGACAGAGCAACGACCAACGCGAAAACTGAAAACTTTTACTGCGTTCCCATTGAGAACCAAAGAGTCTAATATAAAAACTAATGATAATACACTCTAAGTAAGCAAGCAAGCAAGCAATCACTCTTTTCACGTTTTCACGGCATGGACACCTTTATCGCGCGTTTAATTGCATTCGGCATGGTTTGCATAACAATTGGAACGTCCACCAGTTTTTTGGGGATCCTCACATCGCCATAGCCTCTTAAAAAGAGAATTTTCGCACCATCCTCAATCTCTTCCACTTTCGCTTCAATCGTCCCCACGGACACGAACGACCCGGGATCCTTCGGGTTGGATTTCAAGAAATCCATCTCAAACCCAGTTTTCGTTTTGTCCACTTTTTGTGGGAGGACGAAAGGCATGTTCTGTCCACTCGTCGTGAGAGTCGTTGCCCACTGAAACATCGTAGAGGAGAAGACGTCGACATCAATATCTTTCGGTAATTTCGCAGTGCCAAGTTGGACGCTTTCTGCTCCCTCTAAGTTTGATCCCGCGCAGATTTTGGAAGCGAGAGTAGACTTTCGCCGTCTGTTGGTGGTTGGGACCGCTACAGTTTGCGTTGCGACTCTCTGCGTGCTGGCGAACATAGCAGTAGAGGACGAGGAAAATTGAGAAGTGACGCGTTTTCCTTTTTTTCTTCTTTTTCTCTCCAGACGAAGAGAGGACTCCATCGAAACATCCAACTCGATCCCGCACTAAACCTTTTATTTATGCCACGCGAATACGCGGTCTCTTTCTCAGCGAACGACGCAACAAGATGTCTGTCCTCCCCATTCTCCTCCTTTTTCTTCTTTTCACGGGTACACTCTCGCAACAGATGCAGCAGCAGCGCATAAATATAACTACAACTACCGATGATAACGCCTATTATTCTTTTGACTGCAATAAAAATATCAACCTTTTCGTGGATAAGCTACAGTACGAAGAGACGAACGATGCGCACGAATTTAGTGCCTTTCGAGCGTTATTATTAGCCACGAGGAGCTCAAATTGCAAAGGATTACGGCTAGGACAATCGCACAGGACAATCTTTGCGGCGACGAACGAGGCTTTCCAAAAATATGTGCACAGATATGTGACCTCAATCTCTGCAATGTTTGAAGACGAGTATCTTTTATGTGAGTTGGCAAAGAAAACTCGATTTGAGCAAAGGATATACTCTAAAGATTTCATCGATGGACGAGTGTTTGAGGAATGGGAGGATGGGGTTAATAAGAGAGCACACATTCGCGTCGTCAATCAAGACAGGTCAAAGAGAGAGATTTACGTAACAAATGCGAAAGTAATATCGTCGTATTCCACATGCAATGACACCGTCACCGTACACGCGATCGATGACTTGATGATTGAGAGCAACGATACTCCAGGTAATGCGCTCGCAATGTATAAGTTACCATCATTATATGATTTTCTCGAATACAGCGCGTTCGCAGAAGACGTTTCGATTTCGCTGGAAGCTTTATACGTCGCGTTCGGATACGTGAAGATTTTTCAGAACGCCGGCTCGGCGCGTACTGTATTGATACCGTCAAACGACGCGTGGAGAATTTTTTTTGCAGAAACATCTCTCACGAAATCGATGCTTTTCAAAGACGAATCAAATCACGACCAGTTGAAAAGTATAGTGTTGAGATTCCTAGTCTCCTCTTTTCAACAGCTAAAAGCGAGTTCTGGAGCCATGAAATCATTCGCACAGAGTTATGGCGGCGATGACCTCCCCTTTATACTCGTAGAAGATATCCATACCAGCGATGGATTGTTAATGATCGTTTCACGCCTTCCTCTCCTAGAAATGCGAGTAGAGAAGTACCCGGCGTCGAAATTCTTCGACCCGGTGTTTCTTTTACAGAAGAACGCTCGCGTGTCGCTCTATAAAAATTTGTTACAGAGCGAAAGTCAAATCATTGATTTTCTCCAGCAAGAACTTCCGGCTATTTCATCATCAAATAGAGATGGTGGCGTCAAGACGAGATCCGTCATCGGTGTTCTGGCACCCACAAATGCTGCATTTCGAGACGCGCTGAGATACTTGAACGTTCAAACTTTGCTATCGCCTTCGAATAATTTAAACGTGACGGATGATGAGAGAACTCTGTTGAAACTCATCACGCAGCAGATTATCACGTACAACACGTTTCGAATTTTGGAAGCAGATGCGGTGGCACTCGAATCCGCCGCACAAGATGGTGTGACGGCTGAAATTGATTTTAATTCATTGGACAGTTACCTCACCTACCCCATCCTTAGACGCCCCGGTAACGTGTTTATGGGAAATCCAATCGCAAAGAAACTGAAAATAACGAAACAAAAAAGTGAAAACGTTATGAAAGTGCGCGGCATGTTGAATTCCGCTTCAATTTTGCACATTTTATCTTCAAATAATGGGTTGTTAATAGTGACCGATGAGTTACTCATTCCACCAACGGCAGAACTAGGTTTGAGTTTGTCCGACAGACTCGAAAGAATTCCGTTCGCGTTCTTATATCGAAACCTGCTAGCTTATTTAGGACTCTCGCCGGAGCTGCGCTCGGGATGGAATGATGCCATAGTATTCCTCGCTCACGATTTGCCTATGATTTCCACATTATCTGGTGTTGACATAAATATTACATCTAATAATGCAAGCAACAGTGTAAACGTGTCGTCATTATTTGTTAATGAAGATGATAATATGATCGATGAAGCATTATACGATATAATCATGCGTAACATTTGGTTTAACCATCTTCAAAAAGATACGAATTTGTATCATGAATCATATATTTCTTTAGATGTGCACAACTTGGACGAAAATGTAAACTGTTTTCAAACGCTGAACGATGCAACTGCTAGCGATACGTGCAACAGATTCAATAGGGAAGACGTGTTTGATGCCAATTCTGAAAATGTCGCAAGAAACGCTTACTTAGAAGTTCTCGAACAAGACAATAACACAGAAACATTCGTTACGACTCAGACACGACAGATTATTGGGGATTCACAATTAGCGCTCAACGGGGAAGTTTACGTCATATCATCGCTACTCATACCGAACTTCTATAAAAAATGTTCACGATTGCCCGATTTTTCCCTCAAAATCACAGGAAACGATACACAGTCTCAGATCTTTGCGATTGATGACTTGTACGGAAAAGTAAAAAAGCGTTTCTCTGTGGAAACTGTCATTAAGACTTTCAAGCGTCAAATACTTGCCAATTCGTCCATATTTGAACTTAATGGATCAGCCTATGATACATACGATAACATGATGCGCAATGGTACCTCATCAGACGAGGTAGACGTATTCACGTGTGATCCGTGGTGTTTAGGTCCAACCACTTGGATCTTTTGCAAACCGTGTCGTGGTGAACAGTTTCAAGTAATATTCTCCATCGGCGGTTTCGCGCCATATCAACCCAGCGGTGGAGCAATGATACTTGCCGTGAGCGATACAAACGAGTTGTATTTCGGGGTATCGCAATACGTTGCAACATTTAATTTAGGTGCAATTGACGCTGGTGGTGGATTGAGACTCATAGACGGGCGGGTTAAAGCGATCGGTGTAACGATGCCTCTAGAGAAACCTGTTCGTATTCTGGCTACGTACGATGGATACGCAAACATTACCAAAATATACGTAAACGGTAAATTTTGCGGCGTTGGAAGTTTAGATGGGTACCAGTTTGAACCGTTCGATGGCGACGATACGCCTCCGTCACTTCGAATTGGCACGTTAGGGACGGTCACATCAAATTCATCATCATTTTTTGATAAACAACCAGCTTTCTTGAAATTGTTCCCTCGACTGCAAAGCATGTATGACAATGACGTACAGAATCGGTATTTAGATTATGCGGGACAGATTGATGCCGTGAATGTCTGGTTTGACTATGTCAAATACCCATCCACATGTTATAATTAGTTCACTGCAATAGCTCAAAGCTTCGTACGCACTCTCGCAGCTCTTTCTTCAATTTTTTCCACGAAGACAAACTCCCTGTGGCTCGCACCGTCACTTCCACCTTTTCGTTTACAACGAATAGCGAAATCAATTCCACGGCGGCACCGAATCTTCCCGCTGTCCCACCTCCCACCTCGGTTTCAATTTCCCAAATTTCTCCGACGCCTTGTTTCGTATACTTTTCTTTCCGTTTCGTCCTTTGATTCTTCGCAGAAAGTGCCATCTGTTTCGCCTTCGAATCTATTGACACGTAAGAGTCCTTCAAAGTTCTTTTATCGGGTGGCAAAGTATTTATAAATATAGCCAACGTACTCGCTTCGTCCCGCGGATCTTTAAACGAACAGTCAACCCCGACTACTCGCGCGGAACTGACGTCTGTCAAAGCCGCGAATCGTTCCGGAAATTCTATGCTGTAGTTTACTCCTGCCTTTTCTTTTAATATCGAACTTTCGTCAGACCAAATTTTTCTTCGCAGTGCGTTATTTGTTTGTATCTGCGAACTTTCGTACGCGTACCCCTCGGGAGCATCTATCAAGACGACATCATCGCTATCTCCTGCTACTGCTGCAACGCTGTTGGTGAATAAAATAGCAGCCGTGGTCTGCGAGAGCACGTCTCTTCGTCGTTTTAGTTTTAGCATTTGTCTGTCCGCGCTCTCTCTTTCCTCCTCTACAGTTACGGGTGTCAGCATCATCGCCGCTCTTCTCGTACTCTCACGAGAAGAAGTCGTCTTCTTCCGCATCGCCAATACAACCACGTCCAAACAATGCGCGCTCGCTCGAGTAGAAGAAGATGATGCTATCATCGAACTCATTTCTCTCTCTCTCTGTCTGTGTCTGTGTGTGTGTGTGTGTGTGTGTGTGTGTGTGTGTGTGTGTGTGTGTGTGTGTGTGTGTGTGTGTGTGTG
>MDSZ01024785.1_pt1 | contig 37649 bp, 25 predicted proteins | sample 811201 | NCBI WGS metagenome assembly MDSZ01 (sample SAMN05326647, study PRJNA326480) | marine metagenome | isolation source: seawater | place: Indian Ocean: North | collected 2010
AAGAGAATTTTTGAATGACAAACTAGTGACCGCAGGCACTGACAATGCAGAGGACAGAGCATGGACCAAGATAGGCGCTGTATCAGGAGATGGTGCAAATGGTGGTGTAGGAAATCTGGAGTCTGGACTAGGACCAGTAACACTTAGCAATATCATTCCTGATGGATCAGTGATAAACGCTATCATACCAAATTTCACAACATCATTTTCAACAACACTGGAATCAAACATCATTGACAGAATTGAAGCGTATGAGGATTTTGGAATCAGATATGATGTAGACACAGAAACATGGAAGGTTATTACAAGCACTAACCTAAGTACAAGTGCAGTATTCAGTCTGAATGACACAGGAAGCACAGCAGGCACCAACTTAGATGCCAGCTGGTGGTTCAAATTTACAAACGACGGAAATACCTACACTGTGCAGTACAGGAAATTAGATTACATATTTGAGTCAGAATCGCAGAATAAATTTCATTATGACCTTGACGAAAGGATCTATGATTACAAAACAGGAAAAAGTGTAAAGGACTCTGTAAAAATTTTAAAAACAAATTCAATTGTGTCTACCGGCAACAGCATAGGATATCCAATCACATGGCAGGTTGTTGACGTGGTCACAGAAGCAGATGGGTTCAATGACAACAGGAAGGTCAAAGTCGGATTCTTTGATGACGATGACGACGGTGTGGTGGACAATCCAGAACTTTTTGATATCGTGGTAGAGCCAACCTTATCCGAAAGCACTAAATTTGTATTTTTTGAAAAGTACATATCATACGACACCATTGAAAGATTTAGACCATACGCGGCGACAAACTTTGTTGTATCCGAGAACGAAGCTGACATTACACTGAGTTCAACAACTTATTCGGATAACCAATTATTTTACTTCTATGCCTCAGACGAGGATGTGATTAAAAAATACAGTTCTTCAACAAACACTCTTTCGACCACAACAGACTACCGGGCAAGGAGAGGCAGAAGTTCATTAAGTTTCCAATACAAACACAATGCGGGCCAGGAAACTAGGATAGACCCAAGTGTTTCAAATATAGTGGATGTCTATCTATTGGAAAGAACATACGACAATCTATTTAGGATATGGTTACAGGACGGAGGCACGAAACCAATTACATCTACAACAGACCAATTGAGAATAAACTATGCAGGCACTTTAAATCCGCTTAAATCTCTTTCTGATCAGATAGTGTACCATCCAGTAAAATACAAAATACTTTTCGGCACAAATGCAGATGAAGAATTACAGGCAACGTTTAAAGTTGTTAAAAATACAAAAACAAACATAACAGACGCAGTGATCAAGACAAGAGTCATTGCCGCAATAAATGAATTTTTTGCCTTAGACAACTGGGATTTTGGAGATACTTTTTACTTTACAGAATTAGCCGCTTACATACACAATCAACTTGCTCCAGATTTATTGACAGCAGTGATAGTGCCAAATCAATCAGGACAGACGTTTGGTTCTCTATTCCAAATTAATTGTGCGGCAGACGAGATTTTTATCAGTGGGGCCACCGTTGATGATGTTTCTATTATCAGTGCTTTAGGAGCCAACCAATTGGCGGCTTCGGGTACTGTGGTAACCTCAACATCAACTGCCACGACAAACACAACATCAGGATCAGCAGTGTCAGGCTCCACTACAACAGGCTCGGGATCAAGTTCCGGCAGTAGTGGAGCTGGATACTAATGGCTGACAATCCAACAAACGCATTAACCAATAACGAAGTTGTCAAGCAAGGCAACAACGAATATAGACGAACAGTTCAGCATCTACCTGCCTTTTACAGGACCGACACAAACCAGAGGTTCCTATCAAGCACAATGGACCCATTGGTTCAGAAAGGTCAGTTACAGAGGTTGGATGGATACATCGGCAAACAGGATGCCTACACCAGGGCAGTAAAAGACAGATATCTTACTGCAACCAGTAGAGACAGGTTTGCATATCAGCTTGAGCCTGCAGTAACTTACACTGACAAAGACACGACTTCGGTGAATCCAGAAGATCAAGTCAAGTTCACAGGAACCTACGATGACTATATTAATCAGATAAAATATTTTGGCGGTAAGGTAGACAACCATGACAGGCTTAACAAAGAGATTGTGTACAGCTGGAATCCGGCCATAGACTATGACAAGCTGATCAATTACAGAGAATATTATTGGATGCCTAATGGCCCAACCTCAATCGAAATAGACGGAGTCGGTCCATCCGCGGTTGTGGAGTATGATGTCAATAAATGGCCAGAAGACGGCAGTTCCGCAAAGGCATGGAATTTCCCACACAGAGAAGACGAAAGAAATCCAATCTTAAAGTTGTACAGGGGTAACACTTATAAATTTAACATCAAAGTAAAAGGCCATCCATTCTTCATAATGACTGAGCCATACAAAAGTGCTCTTTCGGAAGATGGATCAACTTCCACAATATATTCAACAGGTGTTACAAACAATGGCGCCGAGGATGGCACAGTGACATTTACAGTGCCTACATATGTTGATGACATATCAACACCTGAAACTTTATACTATCAGTGTAGCAACCACGATTCTATGTATGGAATACTGCAAATCAGAGATCCGGAATCTACACTGTCTAAGATCAATCCAGATGACGATATCATTGGCGTAAAAAATTACAGTCTAAGAACCTTGAATCTATCAAACGGAATGAAAATCAAATTCACTAATAGTGAGGTAGAGTCGAGTTACCAAAACAAAGAATACTACGTGGAGGGTGTAGGAGATAGTATAACTTTGACAGATGTCGAAGACTTGATAACTCCCGGTAGTTACGCTACAGAATCTACTATATTGTATGATTCAGTGGGCTATGACTCTAGACCGTACGCTAAAGCGTTTTATACACCCGAGACTCTCGACTACATCACAATCAAGAGAGACTCACGGGATCAAAACGCATGGTCAAGATACAACAGATGGTTCCATAGGTCCGTCATAGAAGACACTGCAACATTCAACGGCTTTACACCAACCTTGGACGAGACTGACAGGGCCAAGAGACCCATCATAGAATTCGATTCAGGTCTGGCTTTGTACAATCACGGCACGGTGGCCAAGAAATCAGTAACGTTGTTTGACACAGTCACGAAGGACGCATTCAGTGACGTGGTGAGGCAAACAGGTTACATTGTGGACGGGATATCACTGGCATCTGGAATGAGGATTATATTTTCAGCTGACACAGATCCAATTGTAGCAAATAACATATACGATGTTGATTTTGTCACAGCAGGTGACTCATCACAGGTGATATCATTGACAAAGGCCACTGACGGAACTCCGGCTGACAATGATTCTGTTTTTATTGAATTTGGAACTGCCAATCAAGGAAAGAATTACTATTACAATTCAGCTACAAGCTCCTGGAAAGAAGCTCAAGTCAAGGAAGACGTAAACCAACAACCACTGTTTGCGATGTTCGATGAAACACACACTTCATTCGATGATGCAACCAAGTATCCAAATTCATCTTTTGCCGGCGCTAAAGTTTTTGAGTATTCCATCTCGGAATCAGCAACAGAAGACACAGTGTTAGGACTTAAAGTAAAATACAACACTATAAACAATGTTGGAGACATGGTCTTCGAATCAGATCACACATCAGGCACATTCACATACAAATCTGGATCTACCACTGTGACTGAGAATTTAGCGGTTGGACATCTCCATTACACCACAGGGAGGACCACACACAATTCACGTAACGCATGGATCAAAAGGACAAATGAAAGCAAACAAAGGGTCATAAGGACCTTTGTGGTCGACGCAACAGAGAAACAGTTGTTCCCGATAGACTTCTATAAAAATTCAGCGTCCCTGACAGATCTAGAAGTTTCGGTCAATGTGAATGGCGTCAGGAAAACAGTGACAACAGATTACACAATCGTGGATGGAACAACAAACGCATATGTTAAATTCAACAAAGCACTCGAGGTAGATGATCAGGTCAGGATAGCTGGTTATAGCACTGCAGACAAGATCGCCGAAAAGGGTATATATGAGATTCCAGACAATCTAAGCACCAACAGTCTAAACCAACAGTTGGGCACATTTACGTATGGACAGATATTAGGGCATGTAAGGGATATTTTTGACAAGAACCAAGACGTCACAGGTGCCATCCCTGGCACATCAAACCTAAGAGACAAACCAGATGCAAGACTCAAAGGTGGGAGTATACATCAACATGAAGCGCCATTGCTTGAAGCCATTTTTGGATTGATAGACCAAGATTCTAATGTTCTCACATCGATAGACTATGTCAGTAATGAATATGAAAAATGGTATAACGCATTTCTAACCCATGCGGTTGGATCCGCCTACGAGGGCACGGCATCGGACAGGGTAGATGACATCATAAGTGCAATAACACAAGGAAGAAACAGTGGTTTCCCATTCTATTATGAAGACATGATAGGATACGGAGAAAACGTTTCAACAAGAACATACACCGTAATGGGTTCATCGCAAACTGATTACGCTCTTGACTCACAGCACGACATAAAAACGCCTAGCAATAGAGCAGTTTATGTGTATCTCAATGGTGCACAGTTGTTAGTTGATACAGACTACACATTCAGCACGATTGATGATAGCATAAGTGTATCGGCAACGCTGGCCGAGGGCGACACTATCGTAATAAAAGATTATCCAGACACCACAGGTAGTTACATGCCACCGAGCCCAACTAAACTTGGAATGTATCCAAAGTATAAGCCAGAGTCTTTCACAGATGACACTTACATAACAAGTCAAACAGTAATCAGAAGGCACGACGGATCTTATATCAAATCCTATGGCGACGAGAGAGATGATCTAATTTTAGAACTTGAAAAGAGAATTTACAACAACTGTAAGGTTGCCTACGACAGCACTTTGATCGATATCAATGATGTCAAGCCAACAGCGTTCACGTCAACAGAATTTTCCATAACAGAGATCAACGATATTATGGGCACAGACTTCTACGTGTGGGCCGGTAGGAATAATGTTCAATACCTCAATAACACTCAGTTTGTTGAAGGATCACCATTCACTTATAACTATGCACGATCAACGAGCAGGGTAACGCCTAGCGAACAACTGCCTGGACACTGGAGAGGTATCTATCATTACTTCTATGACACCGATGCCCCACACACAAGACCATGGGAGATGTTAGGTCATTCACAAAAACCAACTGACTGGGAAACACTTTATGGTCCAGCGCCATACACTTCTGCCAACACCGTCCTATGGGACGCCATATCTACGCAGGCAGGCAGGTATGGAAAACCAGGGATAAAAAGTTATCTACCGGTTGATGCATCTGGTAACCTTTTAGATCCATTAGCCGCAGGACTAATTGATAACTATGACATCCCGGGTAGACAGGCCTCATGGAAGTTTGGAGACAGAGCCCCGGCCGAAACAGCATGGCGTAGGTCAAATTTATATCCTTTTACGGTCATGAAGACCTTGGCACTAACAAAACCAGCTAAATTTTTCTCAAATTACTTTGATGTGTCGCGTTTATCTACAAACATCTCAGGTAATCTTGTATACAAGGACACAGGCGTAAGAAAGACGTTAGCCAAGGCAAAATATCATCTAGAGACATCTACAGACAACAACACAGGAATAGTGACTAGGTATCAGACTGCGGGTTATCAAAATTTTGTCGTCAACTATTTGATTTTTAGGAATTTAGATCTGACAACATTTTATTATAGTAAGATGAAAAATCTTACAACACAACTAGCCTACAAACTTGGTGGATTCACAGACAAAGATAATATTAAAGTATTGACAGATTCTGTATCTCCAGGATCAACGTCAGGTTCTAAGTTTATACCAGATGAAAACTACAAGATATTGTTCAGGACTTCAAACCCTGTTGAAAGTTTTTACTACTCAGGCGTGTTGATAGAAAAAAATACTGACAAAGCACTAGATGGCTCAACACTATTAGGTGGTTATAAAGTATTAGGATATTCAACAACCAAGCCATTTTTCAAATTCAATTATCCTATCAAGACAACTAAGGCAAATCCAGTGTCGGTTGAAGGATCGGTGGAAGTCAGGCAATACTCAATATTCCAAGAGGCCACACAAACAATACCTTATGGATTTGTTCTTGATACAATTCAAGACGTCGCAGACTTTTTGTTCGGATATGGACATTGGTTAGAACAGCAAGGTTTCAGATTCAATAAATTTTCTAATGAAATAAAAGAAACATTGAATTGGGCAAATGCAGTAAGAGAATTTTTATTTTGGACAACACAGGAATGGGCTCCTGGTTCAGCAGTAACAGTTTCGCCCGCGGCAGATGGATTCGAATTAGACACGGACAACAGCATAGTAGGCAGGTTAAGAAACCTTGCAGGAGACTATTCATTGTTGGACGCCGGAGGCAGGAAAATAGATATAAGGGAAATATCCACAAAGAGAATTGGTAAGACCTTTGAAATAGGAATTAAGGCACAGGATGTTGGACTTTACAACGTAGCACTGAACACCGTACAAAAAGAACACTTGCTTTTGTTCGACAACAGCACAGTCTTCTCAGATATAATATATGAACCGTACACAGGATTCAGACAGCAGAGACTCAAACTGGTAGGATGGAAGACAGCTGGATGGAATGGTGATTACTACGCACCAGGATTTGTTTTTGACGCGGCACAGGTTACATATTGGTTGCCCAACACAGACTACAAAATAGGAGACACCATCGAGTATCAAGGCAAGTTCTATGTTGCCAAAATGAATCACACTGCAACAAATGACTTTGACAGCACCAGCTGGATATTAAAGGATGAAAAGCCAGCTCCACAGCTTATACCAAACTTTGATTACAAGATATCACAGTTCAATGACTTTTACAATTTGGAGACTAACAACTTTGATGAGTCACAGCAGTTATTGGCCCAAAGGCTTATAGGATACCAGTCGCGAGACTATTTAGAAAATTTATTTGTAAATGATGTATCTCAGTACAAATTTTATCAGGGTTACGTCAGAGAAAAAGGAACACAGAACGCAATAGATCGTATCCTAAAGGCCAAATACGAGGGTGAAGACATCACACTTGACCTATATCCAGAATGGATGATAAGATCAGGACAATTCGGGAATGTAGATTCTGTTGAAAATATTCAGATCACAATGAAGGACAGCGAGGTAACATCAGACCCACACAGTTTTGAACTCTTCGATACGACCAATGAGGACAAGGAATACGCTAGATCCACTTACGTGGCCAAGACTGCGTTGTATCGTAAACCTGTTGACTACACAGCTTCGACTTCATTCAAAAGATTAGATTACACTAAAGAGGGAGTGGACAGGGATCATGCACAGGTTTTTAAAACTGCAGGATACCCGCAACTTAACCAAGTCCAGCATACCGCATTTGACATAGCTGACCTAACAAACCTAGATATGAATGCTATAACGGCATCCGATCTAATATGGGTCGCAAATAAAACGAACAAAGATTGGGACGTCTTTAGAATATCATTTGCAAACATAAAGATAGCATCATTAAGTCCGATCAACAGTGCCACGCAAATGGAAATAACTTTCACAAATTCACATGGACTATCGGCAGGCACATCAACAAGCCAACCGGATTTCTTTGGAATATCCAACAGTCAAGAAGCCACACTTAACGGTGTGTATCAGGTGAAAAGCGTAACAGATCACAAAACTGTGATTATTGACTATGACGGTGCCACAGGATTTATTCCTGCATTGGAGGATGGATCAACAGCAGACAGTTTTGGTAACATCTACAAGTTTATTTCAGTGAGATTAGATTCAATGGACAATGTAAATGATCTTATCAATTACGCAGACTACAAAGATAAGAATGACGCTATTGAAAAAGAAGGAGACAAAGTTTACGCTGACGCAGACAGTTCGGGACTATGGCGTGTATATGAGAAACAGGATCCATACACTCAAAAACTAATACTGTCACCTAATGCTTCGACCACAGACCAAGAGTTTGGCCACAGGATAGTGGCAAGGAATGACGGAAGGACTGTGATAATTTCAGCACCTGGTAAAGGACAGGGAGAGATACACTTCCTATTCAGATCAACAGCAACAGCAGGCACAACTTTCTCTACACAGTCTACGGTGACTATGACCGACAACAATGATAACACCAGTAGGTTAGGAGAATCATTATCCATCAGTACTGATGAAAACTTTGTAGTGGCAGGTGCGCCATACACAAACACAATTAGTTCCGACGGAAGCACAAGATACACAGACAATGGACTGGTAAAAGTTTATATTTGGGAGCCGACCACATTCAAGTATGGAATTCTAAATACAATTACTCCGCCAGAAGACGGTTCAACAACGGATTCATCACAGGCTCAGAATTTCGGATGGTCTCACAAGATATCTGAACCAGGTTCACTTTCTGTAAGAAGCACGGCTATCAAATATTTGTTCGTAGGAGCACCCGGTTATAGTTCAGATACAGGACAGGTGTACATGTATGAGTGGGGCATCGGTTCAGATGGATCAACGTATGACACATGGACACAGAATCTCACAATTACATCTGGGGATCCAGGGCAAGGCAAAAGATTCGGACACAGACTAGAAGCAAACGATAATGGCGATATACTGGCAGTTAGCTCATTGGCTCCAGGACAAGCAGGTAAAGTAGAAATATTCACACGTAGTTCTCAAGCCAATGATGGTAGCACTGACCACTCATTCACTCTAAGGCAGACCTTAACAGGAACAAGTGAAGACGGTTCTTCGCTGAATACCGCATTTGGTGATTCAATTGCAATGAGCAAGGATGGCACAACTCTTATTGTTGGTGCACCTGGGGTGGATGACGGAAGCACAGGTCAGATTGACGGTGGTGCGATATACTATTATAAATGGAACGCTGATGGGTCCACAAACACTTACACTTTGCAACAGACATTGAAATCACCAGAAGCACAAACCAACATGAAATTTGGAACTGCACTTAGCATAAATCAAACAGGCAACAGAATAGTCATTGGATCAGAAAACTTTGCCAGCATCAGGGAGATGCAACTGGACTCGGGCGAAACAACATTTGACCTCCAAGACACTAGGATGATAGATCGTCATACAGGTTCAGGAGGAGCATTTACGGCTACCATGTACAACTCGAAGTATATTGTAGATGACAGATTGATAGCAGACAATGTGACTGCAGATGACGATTTTGGTAAAGGTGTATGTGTAATAGACAACACAGTGCTGGTTGGATCACCACAGGATGAAGGAAACAACATAGTTAATGACGGAACGGTCAACTGTTACGACCTAACAGTCAACGGCGAGTATGCATGGAAAAATATAGCCACAGAGGACGCACTGATCGACATCAAAAAATTAGGACAAGTATTTGAATTTGACAAGAGAAGCAAACAGATAAGAAGCCATTATGATCTTTATGATCCAGTGAAAGGTAGAATACTAGGAGTTGCAGACAGAGAAATCAATATCAAGACCACGTGGGATCCTGCAACCTACAATTTTGGCGAAAATGCAAACCTTAAAACACCATGGGGAGAAGAACACATAGGCGAAGTGTGGTGGGATCTATCAAAGGTCAAATGGACATGGTATGAGCAAGGAGATCAGGAATTCAAACACAACAACTGGGGAAAAATATTTCCTGGGTCAAGCATAGATGTATACGAATGGACAGAATCAATTTACCTACCAAGCCAATGGGCTACAAGATCCGGCGTGGAAGGCGGTACCGAAACAATATCTGGAACGCCATTGAATCCTGATGATTCGCAGTACACTGTGAAACAAAGATACAGCTCGAAGCTAGACGCTTTTGTAAATTACTATTACTATTGGGTAAGGAATAAAGAAACTATACCAGCAAACAGTGTTGTCTCGAGAAAGAATTCAACATCATACATATCGAACCTTATACAAAATCCAGGTAGTTTCGACATCAAGTATTACTCTGTCACTGACACCAACAAGCTATTGCTAAACAACATCGGTAATCTAGAAAATGACAGCATTGTGTTGAACGTGGACATCAGAACAAACGATTTTGAAGGTGATGCACATTCTGTCTGGAAGCTAGTAAGAGAAGGTGACAAAGATTATAGACCAGGTTCGGTAGTAGAGCAACGTTGGTGGGACTCTTTAATAGGGAAGAACACCACAGGCGATAGCGTGCCAGATCAAGATTTGCCGATCAATGAAAGATACGGTAACAGCACCAGACCTAGACAGAGTTGGTATGTGGACAGATACTCAGCATTGAAAGAATTGATAGACTATGCAAACTCGGTATTAAAGAAAAATCAATTGGTTGGGCAAATAAACCTTACCAACCTTGACGCTAAGGAACCGGAACCAACTGCCCAGAGCTTGGAATGGGACCAGACGGTAGATACCTATGCAGAATTGACCTATCTAAACACTGCAGATATTTCAGGAACAGTGAAATACCTTGTTAAGGCCGATGAAACCTCTGATGGATATTGGGCGATATACACGTGGGATGGCACTGAATTCTCAAGAACAAGAATACAAACTTACAATACATCTAAATACTGGAGTTACACTGATTGGTATGGCACAGATCCTGATGTGCATGAGATGATCCACAGTGAGAATACTCCAATAGACAAGCAAGTCACGTTCGAATACGAGTTGGATACTCTTGAATTAGATATTGGAAAACACGTAAAAGTTACAAGTTCTGACACAGGTGGATGGAAACTTTACATGAAAACCAAGGACGGGTACACCAACGTAGGTACAGAGAACGGAACTATAAGGTTGTCAACGAAACTTTATGACTATTCACAAGATGCCACAGGATTTGCTGGACAAGATAATTTTGATGACAACTTCTTTGACCAAGAACCTTCGATTGAGACAAGAAAAATTTTAACTGCTCTGCGAGACGATCTGTTCATTAATGATTTGGCTGTAGAATACAACACGCTATTCTTTATAGGACTTAACAAAGTGTTGGCAGAGCAAACTTATGTTGATTGGATGTTTAAGACATCATTCATCAATGCTAAAAACTCAGTCAGAGCACTTGATCAGAGAAAGACATACACAATAGGCACAGACAGTTGGATAGAAGATTACATCAACGAAGTCAAACCTTTCCACACAAAATTACGAGAGTACAGATTAGGACACACTGCCATAGACACGCAGGACGGTATATTCTCAGACTTTGATAATCCAACGTTTTATGACTCCACTACAGGCAAGATCAGACCTCTTAATGTTGATCTAGACACAGCTAAACTTACTGAATACCCTTGGCAACTGTGGAACGACTATCATAAGAAACATGTTGCCTCGATAACAGTATACAAAGGTGGATCTGGCTACACCAAAGCACCAACGGTTACCTTGGTTGGTGGAACAGTCAATTCAACAGGACCATTCCAAGTGTTAGGCACAAGCAGTAGTGGATCAACATCAGGCAGTTATGGTTACTTCTATCCGTTGTTTTCAAGTGAGAAGCAGGCAGAGATATACGATTCACAAAATGGTGGGTCAGGAACTACAAACAGTTACACGTTTGATGGCATTTCAGGCACATTTTATGGCACTAGCACTAGCATCACTCCAACGTCAACGATATCTGGTGCATTCAAAATGTACACAACACCGGCTACAACGGCGGCTACCGCGACAGCCACAGTGGTTGGCGGTTCGGTTACAAAAATCACAGTAACAGGCATTGGTGCAGACTACACAGCTACACCCATGGTGGTATTGACTGGAGGACTTGATGATGGAAGAACACCATCTGACACTGCAAAAGCGTATGCCAACCTTAGCAATGACCTAGTAAGAGACATAGATACAACAATAAAATTTGATAGAGTGTCAAGCACTTCGAGGGTAGTAGACTGGGCGGCGTCAACAAGTTATGCCTACAATGATTTAATTAGATATAAAAATCAATTATACAAAGTAACCAACGCATTCACTTCATCTACTGATTTTGATGACAATCTCAACAGTGTCTACAAAGTTTATGGTGACGAAACAGGTTTGACAGCGGCTGACAGGACAAAAGGTTTCTACACACCGGGTGCAGGCATGCCTGGCAACGAACTGTCGCAAGTAATGACCGGTGTTGACTACGGTGGTACGATGGTGACAGGATTGTTATTCACACAGGAGCAAGGTTTTGATAAATCAGGTTGGTATGATTTCCCATGGGACAACTATGGTGCATCAAGGATAAAAGCATTTAGATCAGATGGCTTGTCCGCAAACTTTACTTTTGACACGGCACCGGCCGCAACGGACGTGTATCAGGTATACATAACAGCCGATGATAGTTCGAGACGTAAGTTGAATGACGTAATTAGAGGTGATGGATCGACAACGTTCTTTACAATCAGCGAAACACCTGACGCAGGTTCTTTAGTAGAATTTATACCTTTCGATGATGACGGCGTATTAACGCCAACAGATGACAGGACGCTGGACTCGATAGTCCAGGGTGGATTGTTTGGATCAGCACTTGGTCATGCACCTAGTGACATAGTGCTTGAAGGTGATGATTTTATATCTCCGGATACAAGTTATGCTCCAGAAGAGACAGTGCCAGGGCAAATGTTTGACACACTTGATCTAAAAGTTTATACATCTCCAGAATCAGGGGTGCCATTTATATCAGAATTAAATCACAGAGGCGATGGAACTACATTGACATTTAACATTGGCGATTATCCAGGAACTTTAGGTTCAGTGACAGTTTCGGTCAACGGTGCCACGCAGAAAGTTTCATTAGATGGGTCAACAGCAGGAGACTATTCGGTTGATGTGTCAGGAAAAACAATTACATTTTTAAGCACAGCACCTGCACCTAACAGTGTAATATCCACGAAGGTATTTGCCATAAGCGGTGAGAACTATAGGGTGCTTGATCAATATACAGGAGATGGAAGCACAGTTGCGTTCACAACTTCTACAAGGGGAGAGTTTAACCTTGATTCCACTGTGTCTGACATTTATGTAACAATTGATGGTGTGCCGACTACAGCATTTACATCAACTACAACTGCCAATACAGTCACACTGACATTTAGCACTGCCCCGGCGGCAGATGCTTTTGTGCAGATAGCGGGATTCAATAAATCAACTACAAGCACAAGAAGTTTTGCTAGTGTAAGAAATGAAAAAATTACATATGATGGATCCACCAACAGATACACGCTGACTTATCCACCTGGTGCGATAGGTCCATTATCAGGTCTAACAATAGTAGAATTAAATGGAAAAGTTCTCAGAGGTCCAGATGTAAGTTACTACATAGGTGATGGAAGCACCTACAGTTTCCAACCTGTGGCTGGTTTGGGTGAAGACTCAACAATAGATCCACAAAAAGTAATTACTAGTGCATCACAGATCCAAGTACATAAGAATGGCGTGCTTTTAGAACAAGGCACAGATTACAATGTAAATCTTGGAGCATATGACAAGACTGCAGATGTAACCACAACTTTAGCTGACTCTGGCATAATCACAACAGACCTGCTGGGTTCGCCGGAAAGAATAGAACTTGTACAACCAGCGACAAGCACTGACCTGGTTGCTATAACCACTTTGACAGATAATCAATACTTTAATGAAGGGTCTGATATAATATTAGATGTTGCACAGATTGACGCTGACTCAAGCACATTAGGATACCAATTAAATACTGATGATGTTTTATCAGTAACTACATTCAACAACGCACTAGGAATGAAACTAAGGCGAGAAGTTTTACTAGGCAAAACAAACAATGTGTTCAAACTAAGATTTGAACCATTGAACGGATCATACACATATGTTTGGCTAAATGGTGATCAACAGGTGCAAGGGTATGATTTTACAATTAGTGGCAACACCATCACTTTTGTTGGCAAAACAATCACATCTACAGATAGACTTGATGTCATGTACTTTGCCACGGAGTCTGCCGCTAGTGCTACAGGATTTAGAATCTTTAAGGACATGTTGAACAGGACTTTCTACAAACGTATCAGCAAGACAGCCACAACTGAACTTGTTGATGATCTCACAGATACCATTGACACACTCCAGGTCAAAGACGGCACTGTATTGCCAGAACCCGATGCATCAAACAACATGCCAGGAGTTGTTTTTGTTGACAAAGAAAGAATAGAATATTTTACCAAGAATGGTAACACGTTGGGACAACTTAGACGTGGAACACTTGGAACAGGAATTAAGGACCATAGCGATGGCACATTAGTGGTAGATGCCAGCGGAACACAAACTATACCTTATGCGGATACTATATACACCAACACTTTCACAGGTGATGGCAGTACTGTAATATTTGCACTATCACAGACCCCATCTTCAGCTAGTGAGTTAGACATATTCATTGGTGGCCAACGATTGTTGCTTACTAGCGAGGATGGATCAACTATCAACTATTCTGTGGACGGATCTACTACGGCGGTTACATTAAGCACCGCCCCAGCAGATGGGACACAGGTTAAAATACTACACAAGAAAGGACAGGTTTGGTACACAGCATTAGACGGTAATCCTAGCGATGGTAAAGGATTACAGGCGTCTACCTCTGGACCGGCTAAATTCATAGCTAACGAGCCAACAAACGCACCTGAATAAATACACTAGATGACACAGGATACAACACAAGATACAAAACAAGCAGAAGCAAAAGATGATAACAATAAGCCTCAGGATAACACGGGGGTAATGATGACTGGGCACATCAAGATTTTTGATCCAGAAACAGGTGAAGTTATTGTTGATAAAAGAAATGCAATCCACTATGAAAATATGTCTCAGGCATTGGCCAATTCTTTATCTAATAAGACCACTGGCTTCGTGCATGAGATGGCTTTCGGGAACGGTGGTACAAGTGTTGATCCCACAGGTATTATTACATACTTGACACCAAATTCTACAGGTACAAATGCAACTTTGTACAACCAAACATATTATAAAGTAGTAGACGATAATTCTGCTACTAACAAAGACACCACAAGAAACAAAATGGAAGTTAGACACACAGCTGGTAACAAGTATACCGACATAGTCGTAACTTGCACACTCGATTATGGTGAGCCTACAGGACAGGCCGCGTTCGATAACACAACAAATTTCAATGGTGATTTCGTTTTCGACGAATTAGGTTTGAAATCTTGGGAAGGCACAGAAAATGGATCAACAAACAAACTGTTGACACACGTTATATTCCACCCAGTGCAAAAATCTTTGAACAGATTAATACAGATTGATTACACTTTAAGAATACAAAGTTTAACTACATTCACTGAAACAAGTTCAACTGCGGTTTCAACATCAAATACTGTAAGTGGAACGACCTCAGGTGCTAACACAGGGTACTAATAAATGGCATACACGGTAAACAAGACAAACAGTTCAGCATCACCAAATGCTTACACAGTCCAGGATGGTGTTGTAAACACACAGACTGACCTTTCCCTTATAGGTAAAGGATATGCAGGTTATGGAGAACTGATTGCAGAAAACTTTTTACATCTGTTAGAAAATTTTTCTAACACAACTGCTCCTACTAAACCTGTTGAGGGACAGTTATGGTATGACAGCTCGGCAGGTAGACTTAAAGTTTACACAGGTTCTTCCTTTACACCATCTGGTGGTAACGTACCTTATCAATCAAACCAACCTTCATCTCCTACACAGGGAGATCTATGGATTGATTCAGACACAGGACAGCTTTACTTTTACAATGGAACGTCCTCGGTACTTGTAGGTCCTCCTGGAACAACAGGTAACACAAACGGATTTACATTTGACTCGATAGCCGATTCAACAGACACCACGCAAAATATTACTAAGCTGTTTAATGACGGTAACTTGATAGCTATAATATCAGAAGACACTTTTACGCCAAGGGCTACGATATCAGGATTTGCAACAGTCAAAAAAGGTATAACATTATCTACTGCAATTTCAGATTTGAAATTCCAAGGCACAGCCACAGACGCAGATGCACTAGGCGGAGTATCTTCAAGCTCCTTCTTAAGATCAGATGCAAACGACACAACATCGGGCACATTGACAGTTGCCAATGATGGTGGAGTCAAGGTTGGTACAGACAGTGACTTAACTTTAACTGTTGATTCCGGAGGTGCTATTATCTCAAACACGATTGTTGATACAGACATTACATTCAAGGTCAACGATGGTGGTACAACAACTACGCTAATGACTTTAGATGGTTCAGCCGCTAGAGTTGGTATAGGGACTGCATCACCAAGTGCAAAATTAGAAGTTAACGGAACAATTAAAGCAACTTCAATCGAAGCATCTTCAACAGGTGACGTGACAGGAAACTTGACAGGAAATGTTACCAGCTCTGGTGCAAACACAATGGGCACTTTGGTTCTGTCCGATAAACTTACAACACAAGAAATTGAACCTGACACGGATGCAACATATGATATCGGTACGTCAAGCAAAAGTTATAACACAATTTACGCCAAAGCAACATCGGCGCAGTACGCTGACTTGGCTGAGGTATATGAATCAGATTCGGAGTATGAGGTCGGCACAGTGGTGATATTTGGTGGAGACAAGGAAATTACAGTTTCGAGTATGGGTTCAGATCCAAGAGTGGCTGGAGTAATTAGTGAGAATCCAGCTTACCTGATGAACAACGGTGCAACAGGCCAAGCAGTGGCTTTACAGGGTAAAGTGCCATGTAAAGTTATGGGACAGATAAGCAAGGGTGACATGTTGGTGACACATTCACAACATCCAGGCGTTGCGAGGAAAGGCGTTAATCCGACTATGGGAACAGTGATAGGAAAAGCACTAGAAGAGTATAATTCAACGGAAATAGGCACAATTAATATTGTGGCTGGAAGACTATAAATATAAGAAATGGCGTACACAATAAACAAAACAGACGGATCAGTAGTTACTACAATCACAGACGGCACGGTTGATAACACTACTTCAGTACAGCTCTTTGGTAAGAGCTTTTCTGGATTTGGTGAGGGACTTAACGAGAACCTTGTAAAACTGCTTGAGAATTCCGCAGGAACATCAGCACCATCGTCACCATTGAAAGGTGAACTTTGGTTTGATGCGACAACAAATCAACTAAAAGTTTATGATGGATCAAACTTCAAGCCATCAGGAGGCGCAAAATCTCAGTCCACTGAGCCAACATCAGCATCGGCTGGTGACCTTTGGCATGATTCAGACGATGATCAACTTTACGTCTACACCGGATCAGCGTTCCAACTGGTTGGACCAGTATACACATCGGGACAAACATTATCAGGATTTAAAATTGAAACACTTGCAAGTTCAGGTGGAAACAAAGTGGTGGCATCTATGTACGCAGGCAACACAAGAGTTGCAATACTTTCGAAAGAAGAGTTCACACCGACTGCGACACAGTCAGGATTCGCGACAATCAAAGCAGGGTTTACACTAAATTCAACACTTGGAGCAGTATTTGAAGGAACAAATACCCAAGCTACATTTGTAAGCACCTCTTCTACAACAAATTCATCAAGCACCTTGATAGCAGGTGGTAACTTCTTGAGAGCAGATGCGGCCGACACGACAACAGGCGCACTGACAATTGACACAGACTCAGGAATCATAATTGGAGATTCACAGGAATTAACGGTAACAGTATCAAGCAATGACGTCACTATTGCACAGACTTCACAGGACAAAGATTTAAAATTCACAGTCAACGATGGCGGAACAACAAAAACGCCTTTGACATTGACAGGCGCAGACGGTGGCATTGACCTGGTAGGTGATTTGACTATCACAGGTAACCTTAACGTAAGTGGCGCCTACAACTACACATCATCTGAAATAGTACAACACTCTGACACTTTCTTGAAAGTCAACGCGGGTGGTTCAGAGGCAGACGCAGGTCTTATTGTTGAAACTGGCGACACAGACGACGCAAGATTGTTTTATGATGTGTCAGAGAACGAATGGGTAGCAGGAGAGAATCAAACATATTCAGCACTTTTGAGAAAGACAGACCTAACAGACGACGGTGACACGAACAAGGGAACAAAACCTTTGACGACAGATTCATCAACAGGTGACCTTAAGGTCACAACTTTAACACTAGCGGCGGTAGGTTCTGCCATTACAACATCGAACACCGGACTTACAACAGTGCCAACTATTGGCCAGGTAGCCACGTACGGACTACAATGGGGTGGCTCACTTAAGACAGTGTCAACATCAGACCCAAGTGGCGGCAGTGATGGTGACTTCTGGTTCAAGTATGAGGCATAACCATGCCTACAATAATTAAAAAGTTCCAATACCAAGGATTAATAAATTCAGTATCGATACCCGCAGGCACAACATCAATAGACATGTACCTATGGGGCGGCGCCGGTGGTCAAGGAGGCCCTGACGCAGGTGGACTAGGTGGTACTGGCTCGGCAGGACATTTCGTTTCAAAAACAGGATATTCAGTCACATCTAACATAGGTCAAACCCTCGAGGTGGCAGTGGGGGGTGGCGGAGGTGGCTCTTCCGGTGGTCAGAACGCCCGTGGACTTAACGGTAAAGGCAAAACAGATTTTTCAGGTGGGCAAGGTGGTACATCAGGTCCACGAGGTTCCTCAGGAGGAGGAGGTGGTGGTGGCGGAGCCACGACATTGTTCATTAATGGTTCAGCAGTAGCAATAGCCGGTGGCGGCGGCGGTGGAGGCGGTGCAGGTGTGGCCTCAAACGGTACAGCAGGAATCAACACTAATTCAGCAACATCGGAATCCCCAGGCACACTGGGAGAGGACGGTGCGAATCACTCCGGAGACGGTGGTGGTGGAGGAGCCGGAGGTGGCGGAGCCGATGGCGGTAAAGGCGGAAACGGTGCATCAGGTGACAACGGTGGTACCGGTGGTACCGCAGGATCTAACCTAGTGCCATCAGGAGGGTCAAGCGATGACGGATCAGGTATTGACCCAGGTGTGACTACATTAGTAATCGACGGTGTACAATACTACGACACAGGAGTAGCGAGAGCGTTGGGACACTCAGCAGGAAACGGACTAGCAGTGATTGTCTTCAACGTTGGAGTTCAGGCCAGCACAAAAATAAGTGACGTCTGGACTGATATTACAAATATATACACAAAAATTTCAGGAGAATGGAAAGAAATTACAGCTGGATATGTAAAAGTATCAGGAGAGTGGAAGGCTTTATTTAATTCAGGCATAAGTTTTGTAACAACTTCCGCAGGGTTTGGAAATGCAAACGGTAACACATCATCAGGAACAGGTGGTTCAGGTGGTGGTGGAGGCTGTTTCATAGCAGGAACATTGGTCACAATGGCAGATGGATCACAGAAAGCAGTAGAACTAGTAGACATCGGCGACGAAGTGGCAGTAGGTGGCAAAGTTTTTGCAACAGGTAAATTCTTAATCGATAATTTATATGAATACAAAGGTGTGCAAGTATCAGGAACACACATGGTCAAAGAAGATGGCAAGTGGACAAGAGTTGAGAACAGCAAACATGGAGTATCATTAGGTAATGACGATGCAATAGTATACGTGTTTGGTTCAGAAAACAGAAGAATTATTATTGAAGGTATAGAGTTTACAGACTACTTCGAATTAAGTGAACAGCAAGAACTTATAAACCACGGTGAGCAAATTTTTAGTAATTGGCAGGATCATGATAGACAAATACATGATAAAAATGTTAATATACTGAATGCTTGATAAATCTTTTTACCACGGCCAGCAAGGCGAATGCTTTCTTAGATTAGAAAAATATTTTAATGAAATCAAACATGAATTTGATTCTCAACCTAACAAGACTTTTTTAGACCCAGAAGATTTTTCAGATAGCGTTAGAGGGCTACCAGATGATTTTGATGACAAGTCTGGAGATTATGTGAACGGTGAGTGGCAGGCACTTGGTATACAGTCAGGTGATCACGAAGGGCAATCATTTGATGACTACCCTATCCTTTATTCTATTTTGAGGAAGTTCCCTTACAAAACAAATGTTGCCATAATGACAGTAGGACCTAACACAAAAATTGGTAATCACACAGACAACGAAGGAGGATGGAGATATCAGATGTGTTTAGAAGACGGGGGTGGAGATCAGAGTGGCATGTATGTAATGAATCTCGAAACTAAGAAACAAGAGCTATACACATGGAAGACAGGAGAAGCCTTTGTGTTTCAACCAGACATTCAATTACATAATGGTTTCAACAACAATCCAGGCAAAAGAACCACATTATTAATTGACTTTTTTAAGGAATCGTTATACACTAAAGATAAGTTTGAAAAATATTACCAACACTATTCAGAATGCTTTGAAGGTTTGGAAAATTTAGTTGATGTGTATGAAGCAAGGAAACAAAAATAAAATCGCAGTCATAGGTCATACCAAAGGTATAGGAAAAGCTATATCTAATCTTTACAAACTTAAAAATCACGAAGTCATTGGGTTGAGCCGTAGTAATGGTCATGACATCATACATGATCAAGATAAGATAATGGAGAAAATTGAAGACTGCCAGCTTGTTGTTGTGAATGCCCATGCAGGAAGAGGACAACTGAACCTACTCAAAAGAATATACAGTAGACACAGCTTCGATAAAATGAAAGTTGCTGTGATTACAAGCACATCAGGAACAGAGCAAGGCAAAGATTATGACATCGACGACGAAGAATATCTTCAATACTGTGATTTGAAAAAAGAACTGATAGAATACATCAGTGATCTACAAGAAGAACTTGTGATAAGGCCCCTATCTGTCTATGATGTCTGTCCAGATGTGGTCGACACCGACATGATTAAAGACCTATGGAAAGATCTGCCAAAACTCAAAGCCGAAGAAGTTGCCGAAGCAGTGCGTTTGTGCTTCGAATCTACTTTCAACATTAATAGGATTGTGATACAAAAAAATGCAAGATAGATTATGGGACAGGGACAAAGACTATGACACACTTGTGTCATGGTGGAATGACTGGGAGTTTGGAGTAGTGCCCAAAGAGTGTCTGCCGCCTGACGGCATAATTGTTGAAGACCATGGGAGACCTATTTGTGCCGCTGGATTGTACATAGGTGTAGGCACACAATTTGCGTTTATGGAATGGGTAGTGACAGACAAGAAAGCAGATCAGAGGACAGTACACAAATGTCTTAAATTGTGTATAGATAGCATAATGGACCTTGCCAAGCAGAAGGATATAAAATTAGTGTATACAGCAACAAAAGAACAAGCTCTACACAGAAGATACACAAAATACCACAATATGTTGCTTACCGAAAGCAACGTTAAGACTTTCCTTCGAGATCTAGACGGAGCATATTCGCAGGATTTAACCTGGATATCAGACGATGAGCAGATCGATAACCGTAATAAATAAGCATAAGGAGTACATTTAAATGGCAACAAAAGAAGAAGTAGCAGATTACATTAATGACAATAATGAAACAGTTTGGACAGCAGAAGAGCAGGCTAAGATTGAGCAGATGCTGACACCTGAACTTGCAGAGATTTTGATCAAGTTAGTGGGAGATGTTAGTTTCTTGACTGAGGTCAGAGACAACAAATCGAACTAATAAGTTATGGCATACAAGATAAACAACACATTCGGAACCTTACTAGTCACGCTGGCAGACGGCACTATTGACGTGGCCACAACTGACCTAGCGTTGATCGGAAAAGGTTATGCTGGTTTCGGTGAGAAGTTAAATGAAAACCTTGTCAAGCTATTAGAAAATTTCAACAACACTTCGGCTCCTGCAAATAAAATTACAGGTCAGCTTTGGTATGACCAGACAAACAAGCAACTTAACGTATACACAGGTGATAAATTCAAACCTGTAGGTTCAACAACAAACTCTACGACTGCTCCAACTAACGCGGCAATGGGAGATATGTGGTTCGATACATCGAACACTCAGCTTTATGTTTACACAGGATCAGCATGGTCGCTGATTGGACCAACAACGGTAGCAGGATCTGGAGTAACGCAAATGGTCACCGAAGTTGTGCAGGACAACGCTGGTGTAAACAAATCTATTTTAAAAGGTGTACAAAGTGACACGGTGGTTTTCGTTGTGTCGGGAGAAGCATTTACTCCGTCAAGCACAGAAACAAATGCCGTAGCTTTAGTTGCCGCAGGATTCTCGACAGTGGCACAAGGAGTGCAGTTGTCATCATCCGTATCAAACGCAAAATTTAGAGGCACATCCACAGACTCTGATGCATTAGGTGGAATAGCCGCGGCCAATTATCTACGTTCAGATCAAAATGACAGCACAAATAGTTCCTTCAGTGTTTTGAACGACACAGGATTGATTTTAGGTGCTGGTTCAGATATAACAATGAGTTTGTCCAGTGATAACCTTACTATAGCACAAACGACAGAAGACAAAGATATAATTTTCACAGTAAATGATGGCGGTGTAACTACTACCTTGATGACACTAGACGGTGACACAGGAAGATTAGAACTTCCATCGGTTGGTGATTTGAGGGTCAAAGGAAATTTAACTGTCGACGGAGATTCAATCACACAAAACGTCACAACACTGACAATCGAAGATAATATTATAGAATTAAACAGAAACGTTTCATCAAATTCTGGAATGCCAAATTTTACAGGATTAAAAGTCAACAGGGGTGAAACTTCAACAGCAACTGAACAGGATCTATACTGGGTATGGGACGAAACATTCGCTGATGATGGGACAACTATCCATGGAAATGCAGGCGGTGCCTGGACAGCGTTCAAATCAGGCGGCGGTGATGATGAGTTATCTGCGGCAACACTGGTAGATATCAGGGCAAACGTTGTACACGCCTTATCAACTTCGGCTCAATATGCGGATTTGGCAGAAAGGTATGCTACAGACACACCTTTGGAAACTGGTGATGTTGTGATACTAGGTGGTAAAGAAGAGATTACTAAGTGCATGGACGATAAATCTGACGCAGTTTTTGGGGTTGTGTCCGATAGTCCAGCATATTTGATGAATTCAGAAGCGGGGAACAACGATACACATCCTGCTATAGCACTAAAAGGAAGGGTTCCGATCAAGTTGAAAGGAAAAGGCAAAGCAGGAGATCGAATTGTGTCTGCTGGCAATGGTGTGGCACGGATTGCAGGCCCAGATGAAGCAACCAATTTCAACACTCTGGGACGGCTAATTAAAGATAAATATAATGAAGACACAGCACTCACAGAGTGCGTTATAGGAGTAAAATAGTTTTATGGCATATCAAGCAGGTGATACGATCTTAGATGACGAATACAACACGTTTGTAACCAGTTCATCAGATCCATTTGGGTACAACCATTTCGCAGGCACAGGTTCTACAGTTTACGGACTTGGACAGACTGAATTACAGGCAGTTACTGGAGGATCAACAACAATAGCGGCTTCACATTGGAACGGATTGATAACAGGAATGATCAATATCGCGAATCATACAAACGATTCACTGACGGCAAGAACAGCGGTAGCGGCAGGTGACACCATAGCTATTAAATCAGCAATCGCGGCGGACCTTGCAACGCTGGCGGCATCGGTAGCGGCAGGTAGTCCAAACGCAACAGCACTAACAACATCGTCGGCACTGCAGACGGTCACAACTGCATCAGAAGGTTGGGACTCTACTGCGACGCACGAAGTAAGAGCAACTTTTGCCAACGGTAACAATGCGAGATTCTTTTTTAACGCAGGCGGCAAGTTAAGGATAAACGTTGACACAGTGGCCGCGGCAACATCAGACAAGGACACAGCTTTCGCAGACTTAGGCACTGCTATAGGTAACCTGGATATTGCATCTTTGGCAACTACAAGATCAGGGTCAGGCGAAACGCTTACGACAGATGGACTTGCACGTGGATTCCAAGATTTAACAACATCTTACCAAACAATTATAAAATTGACTTCAGACAACAGTAACTATGACAGTAACTTCATAGAAATATCTGCCAAGACTGAAGGTGGAAACGGTAACAGTGGTGATGCAACTGCCGTAACAATTAAAATGGTGGCATCGGACGCGGCGGCAGACACACAATTCCAATCAAGTAACCTGTCCAGTGCTCCAGTTGACGTAAAAGACACTCCCAAGATGCGTACAAAACTTATTTCCATTACACCTAACACTGACCAAGGACTTGGAACAGCATACGGTTTATCAGCCACTTCGACTGAAAGTAATTCAACATCATAATAAATTTAGTCTACTGTTTGTACAATTAAATATTGTTCATGCAGGTCAAAATAAACACAAAATCACAGGAACCTATTGTTGTACAGGTGCAAGATCTAGCAAGAAAGATCAAGGTCACAGGAAGTGTGTTTGACATTGAAGAATCATGGCACAAAATATTTGTTAATGTAGACAGAAGAAACATCGAAAGTATACTGATCGGAAATGAAAATATCCAACACTGTTTGAATTCAGGTGCCAATAAAAATGGTGGCTATGAAATATGGTTGCATGGTGACCCTGCTAAATTTTTCTCCAGGATATCAGGCTGTATAGCACAACAGGATTTACTTAAATTTAAAAACTTAAACAAACTATATCTACGTACTGAAAGTTGGAATGAAAAAGTCGAAGGAGATTTCATACCTCACAGTGTGAAGCAATTTTTTGCAACAGGCGAAGGCCCTTTCTGGTACCACAGGGATGATTTCAACAATTTGCCATACATAGAATATCACGGTCAAGTTAACACTGACGTTGAGCTGGATGAAGATTTACAATTCGTGGACACAAAATTCTATGGTCAAGGCAAATGCAGGTCATTGAAGGCTAATCCAGTATTACCCACAATAAAACTCGATGGCATCAAGAACAAAAAGTTAAGGACTTGTATGGAGCAGTTTGGTTTTGTTGACATTTTGCAGATACAATACGTAGAATTACAACCAAACTCAGTACTTCCTATACATAGAGATGACTTTACCTACGAAGATGGTAAGAATATAATAGACGGCCCCACCCAGTTGTACTTTGTGTTGTCAGGTGATACTGAAGATATCAAATTTAAATTCAAAAATGTGGGATTGATTGATGTAGATAAACCTATATTCATAAACAATCGCAGATTCATTCACAGCTTGGTATATACCGGCTTAACTCCTAGAGGTGTTCTACTGGCATACGGAAGTAGAAAGTAAGATAATTTTTCCGGTGTTGATTTTACCAATAATTAATTGTATAATTTGATTATGGATATTGGCTCTTTAAAAAAACAATCGGATCTCTCCTATGATATAGCGATAGCAAAACGTAACGCTTTGGAAAAGGCGCATAGCAGACAGATAATAGTTTACAACGAACATATTTTCTGTGCTGATCCGCAAACAATCTGTGTCGTTAGTACATTAAAAGAAACTAATGAAACTTTCTTTATGCTAGACACTAACGGTAATCCTGTAGAGATAAAAGATCCAGCAGATTTTTTATCAAAACTTATAGAAAGAAATCAAGAGAGTCTCAATTCATACCATCAGGTGTATAAAACATTTGAAAAAAAAGGTGACTAATGACTAGAGGCGTATTACTGTTCTGTTTTGACACAGCACACACAAACTATCACAAGATACTAGAAAGATGTGTGCATCTTATAAAGAAAAATCTTAAACTAGAAATAACCGTAGTCACGGATTACAAAACTTTTAAAAGGACAAAGCCTCTCGGCTTTGTCAATTATAAATTCATAGAACCTGAACTAGGCAATAGTAAAATGGGCAAAGAATGGAACAATGTTGACAGACACAGATCATATGAACTATCACCTTATGATACCACACTAGTAATGGACATAGATTATTTCTGTTTTACGGACAACTTACTACAGTTTATGGACACGTCTTATGATTTTTTAATACCGGACAAGGTACATGATCTTACTGATAGGAATAGTTTTCACCAACGTGTATGGAGTATGATACCTATGGTCTGGGCCACAGTTTTTATTTTCAAAAAGACAAATAAATCCAAACAAATTTTTGATATGATCAAGTACGTGAAACAAAATTATGCTTACTTCAATCAGCTATATAGGATTTTTGGGAAAAATTTCCGTAATGATTACGCCTTCGCCATTGCACTGCAACAGCTGAATGGTTTTGTTGACTATGATAAGTTTCCGTTTGCCCTTTCAACGTTACCACCAGACTGTGAAATTGTTAAATTTACAGAGAATGGACTGGCCTGGAAATACTCGGATCAAATAAATGGCATTGAATTACAGGATGTGCATGTACTCAATAAGGAGGTAGCCGATGTCTAAAGGATTTTTATGGTTTGCCCAGAACAACGAAGACACAGATTACGTAGATCTATCGATTAAACTTGCCGAGAGTATCAAGTCACATAATAAAGAAAATAAAATTTGTGTTATTACTGATGAAAAGAGCAAATTTTCAAATAAAAATATTGACTTCGTCAGGATATTGAAGCAAGACGAGAGTGCAGAACATAGTATAAAGTGGGCAAATGAATATAAAGCCTTTGATCTTACACCCTTTACACACACTATTAAATTGGAATCTGATATGTTATGGACCATAAACACTGACTGGTGGTGGAATCACTTATGGGAACACGATCTGGTGTTCAGTGTAAATTGTAGAGATTACAGGGACAACGTGGTCGTGGACAAAACCTACAGACAATTATTTGTCAAAAATCAATTACCTAACATATACAATGGTCTAATGTATTTCAGGAAAAGCACAAAAGCAAAAAATTTCTATGATACAGCCAGGCACATAGTAAAAAACTGGGATAAGATTAGAAGAGAGTGTCTTATTGCCTGCCATGACAAATATCCAAGTACAGATGTTGTGTTTGCCCTCGCTTACAGGATGATTGACCCCACGGACAGGCATTTGATAGACTACGAGTGGTTCAAATTTATTCACCATAAACCAGCTATACACAATCTACAAAGGGTTAAGGATCAGGACCAATACCTCTATACAAACAGATCAGGACAAGCAATTTATCTTGGCGAAAAACGTGTCAGCAGATTGTGGCACTATCACAACAAGGAGATCAATGTCAGAACTACTTAAAGCACTAAAGGCCCTACCAGAAGTCAAACCAAAGGTGCACACCGTATGCATACAGGGTCAAAATGTGGTTGTCACATTAGAGAAAAAAATTGAAGTAATGAAACATGGCGAGGATGCATACCATTGGATCTCTGCCACCGAGTTCGAACTAAAACCTAAACCAAAGCCAAAGACGCAGTATCGCACACTTGAGAAAACAACGGTTGGATACAGTTTCGAGAAAGGTGATATACACTGGCCCAATGCGGTCATAGAAGGAGGCCTTACGTGGCAGAAAGAACAAGAGTAAGCGATCTAGATTTTGTTTACATAAGTTACGCTGAACCAAACAAGGAACAGAATTGGGCAAATCTTAAAAACAAGGTGCCATGGGCAAAACGTGTTGATGGCGTAAAAGGGTTTGACAACGCTCACAAGGCCGCGGCAACAATGGCGGAGACACAATTTTTTATCAGTGTCGATGGAGACAATATAATCGATGAAAGTTTCTTACTACAGACACTTGATTGGTCAAAAACAGATAAAAAGGCTGTGCATCGTTGGAGGGCGAAGAACAACATAAACGGATTGGTATATGGTAATGGAGGATTGGTTGGTTGGGATAAGGACACTTGCCTGCAAATGAACACGCATGAAAACGCAAAAGACAAGACAGCGGAGATAGATTTCTGTTGGACAGTGCCACATGAAAACCTACACAACTGTTATTCAACTACAGTTATCAATTCTTCTCCTAGACAGGCATTTGTTGCAGGTTACAGGGAAGGTGTTAAAATGAGTACAGACAGGGGTAAACCTATTACCGCAAAAAATTATAATAAATCTATCTGGAGGAACAACCTTAATATTTTGAGTACATGGTGCACCATAGGAGCCGACGTTGAAAATGGAAAGTATGCCATGCTTGGTGCGAGGATGGGTTGCTTTTACACTGTCATTGAACCAAATAATGAATTTTTCAAAATCAGAGATCTTGATGAAATGCAAAATTATTTCGAAGAAGTCTCGCCTAGCAACATTGATGAAGAACTTAGGGCATTTGGCAACAGCCTAAGACAACAGCTAGACATACCAATAGCCGAATACGACGAATCGGATAGCAGGTTCTACAGGTTTATCATGCCACCACACATCAACAAAGGAGTGCAAGATCGTGAGTACAAGTAATTACAAACGAGATGCACTTATAGCCAAGGACAAGTTGTCCGAGGTGTCACCAACCATGTGCCTGGCCAAATGGAATCAGACCTCACTGCACCTACCTACTGGCCTGACAAATTCATGCTATCATCCACCATTGCACAAGATAGATGCTGATGCATTAGATAAAAATCCTGCCGCTCTACATAACACCGCGGAGAAAATGGATCAGAGATTTAAGATGTTACAAGGTGAACGTCCAGACGGATGTTCGTATTGCTGGAAGCTGGAGGACACCGGTCAGATGTCAGACAGGCACTATAGATCTGGTGAGCCATGGGCCATGCAGGACTTTGAACAAATTAGACAGAATCCAATGACGACAAGTTGGACGCCGAGATATGTGGAAGTAAACTTTAACAACGCTTGTAATTTAAAGTGTAGTTACTGTTCACCACAGTTCTCGACAACCTGGGGCAAGGAGATTGAAAGGTATGGCCAATATCCCACATCTCCGCCCCATAATGCTCCAGAGCACTTTCAAGGAACGAGACGCCCGATACCTAACAGGGAGGATAACCCATATGTGACAGCGTTCTGGAAATGGTGGCCAACACTCTACAAAAATTTAAAACACTTTCGTATGACAGGTGGTGAACCTATGATGGACAAAAACACTTATAAAGTATTTCAGTACATAATGGACCATCCAAAGGATGACCTTCACCTTAACGTAACAAGCAATATGTGTCCGCCCGACAAAAAACTGAAGGAGAAGTATTTCAATATGGCATCAAACATCTGCATGGAAGAGAAGGTTGAACACATGATGCAGTTTGTATCTGTGGACGCATGGAGCAAAAAGGCAGAATACATAAGGTACGGATTAGATTTCAACTACATGATGGACAACGTCGAAGAGTTCCTTGATCGTATTCCTGTTCGTAACTCGATAACTTTTATTTGCACCTACAATAACCTCAGTATTACAAGCATGGATAAGCTACTTGAAAAGATTTTAGAATTAAGGACAAGATACAGTAAAACTTATCAAAGAGTCTGGTTCGATGTCCCACTGCTAAGGCAACCTAAATGGCAACAGATAACTTTATTGCCTGAGTCATACCAGGAGATACATCAAGATAACATAGATTACATGAAAGCCAATTCAGGAGAGGACAATGGACTACACATATTCAAGGACTTCGAAATACAGAAGATGGAAAGGAACCTTGCATATTGGAGAGAACACGCTGACACAAGTAAAATACAGAAACAAAACTTTTACGCATTTTTCAATGAACACGATCGTAGAAGATTGACAAGATTTTTAAACACGTTTCCTGAAATGGAAGAATTTTATATGGAATGTAAAAACGCATGAACGACTTAGAATACAAAAAACAAATACTAGATACAAAATCTGCCAGTTTCTGTGGCGCCAAATGGTACAATGCCACTATATGGTTAGGCAGTGGAATGACGACAAGCTGTCACCACCCTCTACCTCACAAAATTGATTTAGAAGCTATCAAGACAAATCCTAGTGCAATACACAATACCGTTGAGAAAAAGCAACAACGTAGACAGATGAAGTGTGGGGAGAGACCAGCTGGATGCGAATACTGTTGGAAGATCGAAGACATAGACAGAGATAACATTAGTGATAGGGTGTACAAATCAAAAATATTCACAGACGAGGCATTAGAAGAAGCACACAAATCAGATCCAGAAACAGATTGGAATCTGAAGACCTTGGAGATAGCATTTGACAGAACTTGTAATTTTGCTTGTACGTATTGTAATCCGCAGTTTAGTTCTACTTGGGCGAACAACATAAAGAGGCAAGGACCCTACACAGGAATGGTCACAGACGGGCGTAACCACTTTACCCATGCCCATGATTCAGCCGAGCCCTACAAGAAAGATGAAACCAATCCATACGTCGAGGCCTTTTACAAATGGTGGGAGACTGATCTACACAAAAGTCTTGATGAATTGCGTATCACAGGAGGAGAGCCAATGATGAGTCCTAACCTGTGGAGACTTTTAGATTGGATAGAAACGCAAGGCGACAAAATGAATCCTCATATGCGTATTGCAATTAATTCTAACCTCGGAGCTAAACAAAGCATCATCGACAGGTTCAAAGAAAAATTAAAAGACTTCAGTAACTTTCATTTGTATACCAGTTGTGAAGCAACGTTCGGACAGGCCGAATACATCAGAGATGGACTTAATTACGGAGAATGGCACTCAAACCTGTTACACATGATGGTTGATAAAGTACCGTCAGAGATCCATAACATGTGTACTATCAATGCACTGTCTTTAGAGTCGCTTCCTGAGTTTTTAGAGAAAATGGTTTGGTTTAAAAGTGCCAGTAAAGTTTATGGACCAACGCTAAATTTTACACTTAATATTTTACGTTTCCCTAGTTTTCAGTCACCGTTAGTGCTACCCGATGACCTAAGAGATAAATTTAAACATGGTTTGGTAAAGTTTTTAAATAAGAATGAAAAGTATTTAGAACACATGGAAATAAATCAGACACAAAGATTGATAGATTACTTAGATGTAGTGAAGACACCTCATGCGGGTGCGGCCGAACAGGGCAAACTACAAAAAGACTTTAAAGTATTCTATAGTCAATATGATAAAAGATCAGGAAAGAATTTCGAAAAAACTTTCCCTATAATAGGAGAATGGTACCGTGGCATATGAGTATGGGGCCAAAGAGCCCGAGAAACTGAAAATTAAAGACATGACTCCTAAAGAGAAGGAGTTGTTGATTGACAGTGATACCTTTTGTATACTGCCGTGGATGCACCTTCACGCATTTCCTGACGGAAGAGCATATCCTTGCTGTTTTTCATTCGACAGATATCCTGTAGGTGATCTTAACAGACACTCTATGAAAGAAGTTTTCAATGGTGAGAAGATGAAGACTATGAGAACGAACATGTTGCAAGGTAAAAAATGTAAAGAATGTGTCAAATGCTACGATCAAGAAGAATCCGGATTTTTTTCATTACGTTTAAGCTCTAACAAACATTTTGGACATAACATTCCTTTGGTTCACAACACACTGCCAGATGGCACGGCAGATTTTGTAATGAAGTATTGGGATATCCGTTTCTCTAATTTATGTAACATGGCCTGTAGAAGCTGTGGAACATGGTTTAGTTCTAACTGGTATGAGGATCATAAGAAACTTACAGGAAGTCCTCCGCCACACGCAAAGATAATGAAAGTTGGAAGAAGTACCAATGATATGTGGGAACAGATGCTGGAATCTTTTGAACACTCCGAACAATTTTATTTTGCAGGCGGAGAACCAATTATAATGGAGGAACACTATAGGATTCTAAAAGAATTAGATAGACGTAAGATGTACCATGTAAGATTGATATACAATACAAATTTCAGCAAAACTAAATTTAAGGACATAGATGTTTTTGAACTATGGAACAAGTTCGAAAGTGTATCTGTTGGAGCTAGTTTAGACGCCGAAGGTGCCAGAGCTGAGCTTTTGCGTAAAGGCACTAAATGGGAGGAGACGGTCGAAAACAGGAAACGAATGATGCAAGTGTGTCCACAAGTAGATTTCTATATCAGTGCCACAGTATCTCTAACAAACAGTCTACACATTGTTGATTTCCATAGAAGCTGGGTAGAGCAAGGATTAATAAAACCAGGTGACTTCAATTTCAATCTTTTACAAAATCCACCATGGTTGCGAATGGATCTACTACCAATGGAGTACAAACAGCAGGTTAAGGAAAAATACGAAAAACATATTGAATGGCTTGATAGAGAGGGAGATCCACTTACTAGGGCGACCCAAGGATATAAATCAGCATTAGACTGGATGTTTAGGAGAGACAAGACTGCACAACTTCAATGGTATTTCGACAACACAAAAAAATATGATTCAATAAGGAATGAAAAAAGCATTGACGTATTTCCCGAATGGAAGGAATTATTTGAAAAATATGACAAGAATAAAACCTAAAGACGGTAACAAAACATTCTGCATGGCTCCATGGACGCACACATACCTTTCACCACAGACAGAAAGACGTATGTGTTGTGCATCTAGAGAACCTGCACAAAGTTTCAAACAGTACATAGATACAGGCAACGACGCCAAAGAATACAAACCCTTGACATTAAAAGAACACTGGAATTCAGACCACATGAAATCTGTTAGACTGCGTATGATGGCAGGTGAAGAATTGCCGGAATGCCAAGTGTGTGATCACAAGTTATTAAACACAGATGTATATAGGTCATATTGGAATCAGTTGTTTAGAGATAGGATAGATGAAGCGTATGAAAGCACAGATGAGACAGGTGCAACCACAATGCAAACCATCAGTTTTGATTATAGGTTCAACAACTTATGCAATTTCAAATGTAGAATGTGTGGTGACATGTTGAGTAGTAGTTGGGAAGCAGAATCTAGGAAACATAAAACTTGGAGTAAAGAATCACAACCATGGATGGCATCGCCTTTAAGAGAACAGATCATAAAGTTTCAAGACACACAGGTTGTACAAGAGTTTGTTGAAGCGGTAGAAACAAAAACAATAAAAGAAATATATTGGTGCGGTGGAGAACCTCTAATGTGGGACATGCATTGGAAAGCCATGCAGAGGATAATAGAACTAGGATTTGCAAAAGAAGTGTATGTGAGATACAACACAAATTTAAGTAGGACTTCGTTCAAAGGCACGAAGTTATTTGATTTACTGCCTGAGTTTCAGGACTGGCAAATATGTTCATCATTGGACGGAACAGGAGAAGTTGGAGAGTATATCAGGGACGGATTAAACTATGAACAGTGGTTACGTAATTTCAAAGAAGGATTATCAGTAGCAAAGACAGCCAGAGAGATGAGATTAGACTACACAATTACAATGCCTGGATTATTAGAACTTAAAAATATGTTTGATTTAAGCAGAGAGCTAAACACAGAAGTACTAACAAAAGTCATGTTTACTTTTAGTGATGATGAGATTCTAAGTCCATTAGCACTGCCTAAAGAACTGCTACACACACTTATTGATGAAGCACTAGCATACATGGAACCTCTTGCTACCCGAAAACAGAAAGCATTAATAGATGTAATAAAAAACTTAAAAAATAGGGAAACCTTTACAGCAACTAAAAAAGGAAAACAGAGGCAAGAAAGTATTGACAAGATCAGAAGACAGGATATAACAAAAATATTAAGCAGAGATGAAAGGGTGTTGGACTGGTGGACAAGTATATAAACTCAAATATGTGTATGCTACCGTGGTCCGGGATCGAAACACGACCCAGCGGAAGGTACAAACCTTGTTGCATCTATAGAGAAGACCTAACCGACGCAGATGGCAAACATTACAACACTACGGAACATTCTATCACTGAAGTAATGAATTCCGAATCAATGGTTAAGCTAAGGAATGAGTTCTTGGCAGGTGGTAAACCAGCTGGATGTATTAGTTGTTGGAAGGAAGAATCTTCAGGAAAGACATCTAAAAGACAGCACACTTGGTATAAGGCACCAGAGTTAGGACAAATACACATCACCAAGAATTTGGTTTCACCTAGGTTTGTTGATCTTAAATTAGGGAATATTTGTAACCTCAAATGCCGAATATGTGCGCCTAACTCCAGTTCGATATGGGCCAATGAGATGGCAAAGTTCGATCCCGACAGAAAACAGTATTGGACAAAATTTAACAAAGAGGGTATGTGGCCGAAACAGAAGAACAAATTTTTTGAGGACATAGAAAAACACATCGAGTCGATTAAATTTTTTGAAATAACAGGCGGTGAGCCATTGATGATAAAAGAACAGTTCGCGATACTGCAAAAATGCGTGGATCGTGGGGTCGCAAAAAACATCGAAGTGCATTACAACACTAACGGAACGCAGTTTCCTGAGAAAGAATTACATGAAATATGGCCGCACTTCAAAAAATTAGAGCTGGCTTACAGTATAGACGATATCAAAGAAAGGTTTGAGTACCAGAGGCACCCGGCAAAATGGGATATGGTTAATGAAAACATCTTGAAATTCAAAAATTCTGGATTAGGTAATCTATCAACACAGGTTTGCACCACCATTAATCTTTTCAACATAGCATACTTAGATGAACTTGCCCCTTACATTGACGAGTGGAACCCTGACTATTGGCACATCAATTCATTGCATCACCCCGAGGAGTTCGACATACAGCAGTTACCCAAACATGTTAAGGAAACAATAACTGAAAAACTCCTGACAGCAAAAACGAGAAAGAATGAAATAAAGACTGCATTAAACTATCTTAACAGCGAGCCAACAGCACCCTTGGAGAACTATCATGATGCGATCAAACTAAAGGTTAAGCAGATAGATATACGTAGGAACGAAAATTTTGCTGATGTGTTCCCGCTTTTAAATAAGGAACTAAACATTTATGATTAAAAAATTAATAGCAGGCGGTTGTAGTTTTACATACGGACATGAGTTGAGTGACGATTCAGACGGCAAGGCACCCTCTAACAAATCATGGGCGGCACGCTTGGCCGACTCCATGCGACAACCGACTGGAGTATCCAATTATCTAAACAAAGTTGATTACATAGTTACTGCTTATCCTGGATCGGGAAATTCCGGAATAGCACGTAGGGTTTTCAGTGCTGTTGCACGTAATAAAGAAATTGACGCTGTTGTTGTCATGTGGAGTTTCAATTCCAGATACGATTGGGCCATGCCAAGGCACAGAGATCTAGAGGGCACACGTTGGGCCACTATATCACCTTGGGACACCACTATTGCCGCAGAGGAAAGACACCGGGCTCTCGCTAATTCGGAGGCACAGATGGAACAATGGAAACGCAGAAAAGAACTTTTGATCGAAACAGGCGTGAAACCGTTTGCTGAGTCATTATACAGGCACGCGGCCAATGAATACCATGAGACATACACCAGCTGGAAAAGTATAATCTGGTTACAGAATATTCTGGAGAAACATAAAATACCATTCATGTTCACGCTGGCAGACAACAGCCTATTCTACAAGGATTTCGCTCATCACAAAGAGCAAGACAATTTGATGAATGCTTTGTACAAGGAGATAGACTTTACCAAATGGTTCAGTTTCGGAGAGAGAATGATGGGGTTCAATCAATGGGCCATTATGAATGACTATCCTAGGGGAACCACTCATCCGCTTGACGAAGCACATGAAGATGCTGTAAAATTAATGTTACCAACATTTAATAAATTAATAGGAGGGAAAAAATGATTGGATGGATAAAAAAGATAATAGCCAAGATCAAGCAAGAGATTGCTTACAGGAAAAGGTTGAAGGAACTTAAAAAGAAAGACCCGTTTATATACAAGTAATACATGGACATACTTAATAAAGATAAACTCAAACTGGTGCTTGAGAAATGGAAGGGACACCCATCTATAACCGGCCTTATGGAAAAATTTAGTCAATTGCAGTCCTACACCAATAAAAATTATAAAACTTTGGAATCATACACAAAGCAAAAGATAAAAGAATCTAAGTATGAGCTTGTTGAGATGCCATACATAGACGTCAAAGAAGATCCTGTTCGTCCTGAATTAGACTTGACATTTAGACAGACATATGGTAGGAAAATTTATGGACTTAAAGATGACGAGGGAGATATTGCGGCGATCATGTGTTTTGCCTTTACTGACGAAGTGCCTAAGACTGTGGAGGAAATGGACACGTTGAGTTATGATGCCGCTCTACAGGCCACACACAGGGCAGGCGTACAAGGATCCATTGCGATAGCCTATACAGTTTGGGCAAAGAAAAAAGGTGGCGGACGTGCCATTGTCAACGAAGTATACAAAATGGTCAAAAAGTCTAACCACTTGAATAGATTAGTAACGCTTTCTCCTTTGACAGCAATGGCAAGGAATTTCCATATCAAAAATGGTGCTAAGGAATTGCAAGTAAACGAAACCACACAAAATTTTGAATATGACATCACGCTTGAAGAGTGGGAAACAGCACTTGTCAAAGCAAAAAGGTTTTTGAAGATCAAATGAAGATATTAGGTATCAATTGCATGAACCATGATGCCGCGATGTCTGTGGTTGATTACAGTTCCGGCATTGGTGAAGTGTTGTGGGCCGCACACTCGGAAAGATATTCGAAAGTCAAGAACGATCATTACCTAAACTGGAAGATAGTAAACGAGGCAATGACATATGGTCCTTTTGACAAGGTAGTTTATTACGAAAAGCCTTGGCTTAAAAAGTCTAGACAAATATACGCAACGCAATGGAGTGATGCTTTCAGCTATACAGAAATGCCACAATGGCACTTGGATCATTTCAACATAAAGATAGATGAGTATGTAAAACACCATGACTCACACGCCGCGGCAGGATATTTCACGTCACCTTTCAGAGAGGCAACTATATTGACAGTGGACGCAATAGGTGAATGGGACACTGTGTCCATATCAACTGCTGAGAAAGTCTGGATAGAGAGAAAAGAAACAATCAAGTATCCACACAGCATAGGAATACTTTATTCTGCATTCACACATCGTTGCGGATTGAAACCCGCGGAAGAAGAATACATTTTGATGGGCATGGCCGCATACGGTGAGCCCAAATACAAAGAAGACATATACAATGACTTTGTGCATCAGGCACCTTTTAAACTAAAGAAAAATTTACACAGGGGACTGAAGGAATGGCATCCCGAAGCAGATCCAATGGACCTAGCGGCCAGCATACAGGCAGTCACAGAAGAATGCCTTGCAGATTTATGGCATAGAGCCAGCAAGTACGGATCACGTAATTTGGTATATGCCGGTGGAGTGGCACTTAACTGTGCGGCCAATAAAGTACTTGCAAACTTAGGATTGTTTGATAACATATGGATCATACCAAATCCGGGAGATGCCGGATCAAGTTTGGGTTGCATAGCGGCCCATCAAAAGTCATTCATCAATTGGAAGAGTCCGTTCCTGGGACACAACATAGAAGGTGAATATCCTGTGGACGCAATAATAAAAGAATTGAAAGAAAACAAGATGGTGGGAGTTGCGAATGGTAGGGCAGAATTTGGACCAAGGGCACTTGGTAATAGATCGCTTCTTGCAGACCCCAGGGGTGAGGACATCAAGGATTTGGTAAACGCAATAAAGAAGAGACAGAAGTTCAGACCGTTCGCTCCTGCCATTCTAGAAGAGGACGTAAACGACTATTTTGACCTACCTACCGGCGTCAAAAACACCCCTTATATGCAATATACAGCGGCGTACACGCATGGTAAAGACTGTCCTGCCATATTACACTATGATGGCACATC
>MDSZ01236586.1_pt1 | contig 37642 bp, 27 predicted proteins | sample 811201 | NCBI WGS metagenome assembly MDSZ01 (sample SAMN05326647, study PRJNA326480) | marine metagenome | isolation source: seawater | place: Indian Ocean: North | collected 2010
ACCTTCCAAGGCTTTGAGTTTGTCCGGTCCTACGAGGGGCTTCCAAGACAGCATGTGCTCTTTTACAAGAAATCATCGAACGACGTTCCTACCCCAACCTCAAAGCCCTGAACATGTCCCATCCATTGGTCGCCTCCTGCATCCGCTCGTGCTGCTGCCTGCTTGTCGCCATCGTGTCGATGAGCTGGCTGGAAGCTCAAGAAACCTCACCAGAGAACAAACCTCAAGTTTTGATCCAGACATCTCATGGCGAGATTCAGCTTGAGCTTTGGCCAAAGGCTGCGCCGAAAACCGTTGCTCATTTCATCGATCTGGCAGAAGGCCGCAAGGCGTTCACCGACAGCAAAACCGGCGAGAAGGTCACCCGCCCCTTCTATGATGGCCTGATTTTTCACCGCATCATCAAGGATTTCATGATACAGGGTGGATGCCCCTTGGGCAATGGCAGTGGAGGGCCGGGCTTCAACCTCCAGGATGAGATCAACGCTTCTGGCTTGGGTTTGGACACCTTGAAGGCGCTGGATCTGGAGAACAACCGACTCCCCCATCCTTGGCTGCTGATTCGTAACCAACAGGATTTTCAACGCACATTGCTCAGTCCTCTGCTCAAAAAAATGGGTGTGGAAAATGAGGCAGCGTTCAAGGAGCGTCTTGAAGAAATACAGGCCGCAGCCGATGCCCTGTCATTGATGCAGGTTTACGAAAATTTGGGCTACGTCTTTGACTCGACCCTGAAGGCTGAAAAACCACTCCGTGGGGTGATTGCCATGGCCAATGCGGGGCCCAACACTAATGGTTCCCAGTTTTTCATCAACCTGGTCGACACACCCCACCTGACAGGCAAACACACGGTCTTTGGCAAGGTGGTCAAGGGAATGGATGTCGTCGATCAAATCGCCCAACTCGAGACCGATGCTTCTGGCAAATCCACTGAACCGGTGATCATTCAGTCGATTCGTCTGATCGAAGAGAAGCAACCCTGAAAAAAGACCCCCAAGAGTGTTTCCGCTCCTGAGGGTCCTCGATCATCCATCGGTCAGGTAAAACCTGAAGCTCATGGCTAGGATTTTTGTGCCGTCAGCACTTGGTCCAGAAGTTCGTTGAGTTGCTTGACCATGGTCTTTGGATCTTCGACCACACCCGCAGCAAGACGAGCATTGTCCACCAACTGATCCAAAACCTTGGTCGCAAGCAGTTCGTTGCCTTGTTTCATTTGGTGCAACTTGGAAACCATGCTGTGGCGCGGGTTGAGCTCGAGATCCAAGGTCATGGGTCCGGATTCCTGATTCATGGATTTCATGAATCGGCGCATCCCGGCGGTCATGGTCTTGTCGTGATCCACCACCACAGCCGGACTTTCCACCAATCGGGTGGACACACGCACCTCCTCCACCTTGCTGCCCAATTTTTCTTTCGCCCATGCAGCCAGGTCCTTTGCATCTTCCTCGCTCAAAGCAGTGGTCGAATCATTCGACTCTTCGATTTCCAATTCCGCTTTTTCTGCAGCCGTCAGGGTTTTTTCGTCAAAACGTCCCAAGTGATCCATGACGATTTCATCGATGGGATCAAACAGGAAAAGGACTTCCAGATGTCTTGATTGGAACACTTCCAGGTAAGGGCTCTGTTCTGCAGTATCACGACTGGAGGCCAGCAAAAAGTAGATGTCCTTCTGATCATCTTTCATTCGCCCCACATATTCCTTGAGCGAGGTACGCTTGCCCTTGTCCAGTGAGCTGGACTCAAAACGGAGTAAATTGGAAAGGCTTTCGCGATGAGTAAAATCGGTTGCCACACCTTCCTTCAGAAAACGATGATACTGGTCATAAACCTTATAGAAAGTCTCCTCATCCTTCTTGGCCATTCCATCCAGGTGTTTGATGAATCGGGAAGTGAGCACCTTGTTGAGTTTCTGCATCAAGGCGCTATCCTGCATGGACTCCCTGGATATGTTGAGGGGGAGATCCTCACTGTCTACGACCCCCTTCAAAAAGCGGCACCATTCCGGGAAGAGCTGTTCTGCCTTGGATTGAATCAGCACTTTTCGGCAGTAGAGGTGAACTTCACTTTCACTGCGCGCCAGCCCCAGGGTCTCCATGTTCTTGGCTGGCACATAGAGCAGTGATTTGATATCGAGAGGAGCATCCACCGCAAAATGCAGGCGAGTGACGGGATCCTCGTGATCGTGACCAATGTAATGATAGAATTCGTTGTATTCCTCGTCCTTGATCTCATTTTTACTGCGAGTCCAGATGGCACTCATCTTGTTGACCACTTCCCCGTTCAGTTCAATGGGGAAAGGAACGAAGTTGGAATACTGCTTGATGATGGACTCAACCTTGGAGGCCTGGGCAAACTCCTTGTCCTCTTCCTTGAGTTTAATGAAGATTCGCGTCCCTCTTGGCCAGTCAGGGGCTCCTTCAATTTCGTAGCTTCCACTACCTTCGGATAGCCAACTGTGGCCTTCAGCATCCGCCTGATAGGAACGGCTGTGGACCTTGACCTCCTCGGCCACCATGAAGGCGGAATAAAAGCCGACTCCAAATTGACCAATCAAGTTGGCATCGGGCTTTTCCTTACCTTCGGCGATTTGCTTGAGAAAAGCCTTGGAACCCGAGTGGGCGATCGTACCCAGGTTTTCGATGAGCTCATCTCGCGTCATCCCGATCCCGGTATCGGTTAAGGTGATGGTGTGAGCTTGATCATCGGTTGCAATGCTGATTTTGAGATCGACTTCCGGCTGATGAATGGCTTCACCCGAACTCTGACGAAATCTCAGCTTTTCGCAGGCGTCTGCTGCATTGGAGATCAATTCACGAATGAAAATTTCTTTATCGGTGTAAAGCGAATGTATCACGATATCCAGCAATTGCTGGATTTCTGCCTGAAACGTGTGCTTTTCGGTCTTTTGACTCATGGGAAGTGAAGTAAAGATAAGTTTGGGCTTTCGTCAAGGACTGGAGAGACATTTTTACCGAACAATGATTTGCCCGATCTGTGTGGGATCAATTTTTTCAATGGCCATGCGACATTCCTGTCCAACCCCCGAAAAATCGTTGTTCATGGCATCATGAAGAAACGGTAGCGCTTCCTTGGCCTTAGGTCCCATGTCTCCCAAGGCAGTAGCGGCTGCAACGCGAACCCCCATCGATGGATCGCGGAGCAGCGGCAAAAGGGCCTCGAGGTGGGAAATGGCTGATTCCCTCAAGTTACCCAGGCCCTCTGCTCCATAGCGCCGGATATCTTCATCTGGATCTTTCAAAGCCTCTGTCAGATAGATCATGCACTCCTCCTTTGGGGGAGCGATCTTGGATAAAGTCTGCAACGCGATGCGACGATCATGCGGGCTGCCCTCCAAACTCGGTTTGAGCTTTGGGAAGCAGCTCTCACCATTTAGACCAAGCCATCCAGCAGCGAGAATGGCTCGATGCCGAATGCGCCGATCTTCATGGCCCAGCCAGGGCAAGACGTCCGGTTCCAGGGCTTTGGCAAGCTCTCCCATACTCCGAGCCAGAGTCAGAGCGTTGACCAGCATGATGATATCGCCTTCCCTTCTCACAGGTTGTCGCAGACACGCCCTCAAGGCAGCGACATGGTCGGCCATCTGTGTTGGAAAGGTGATCAGGATCCTCAAAGCCCAGTTTCTTTCAGCAACATGCCCGTGACTCAGAATGGGTATCAAGGCCTCCACCATAGCATCCCTCCAATGGGCTGGAGCATGGGTCATCAGCACGACCACTTGCTCAGCTCTCCGACTGTGTCTTTCTACAATATCCTGAAAGGAAGCTGGCAGGTAATCCAAGCCATCGCGATGGGGGGGCAACCAGCGATTGAGGACCGTCAGCCATGGGTAAGGGCTACGCAATTCCCCCACCAATGGTCGGATGGCCTCAACCCCCATGTTGTGGATTACCTGAGTGGCCTCTGCCCTCTTCTCTTGAAGGATCAACGAATCAACCCATGACAAAAGCGTTTTGCCCTGAACTGTCAACTCGGGTGCCTTGGAAGGTTCGCTTAGGAAAAACCATCCTGCGCAGACAACAATGCCCCCCAAAAAGAGCCAGACCTTTGAAGGAAACCGGCGTAAAAATTTAAACATCGCAGGTTCGAACCGCCTCATAAAGGCTGCCAAGGGGGTGACGCTTTGGAATGAATTCCTGAGCCACGTATCCCTTAAAACCAGTATCGACAATCGCCTGGCAAATGGCGGGGGAGTTCAATTCCTGGGTCTCATCGATTTCATTCCGCCCTGGATTTCCCCCAGTATGGTAGTGCCCAATGTACTCGTGATAGGTGCGAATATTGCGAATGACATCACCTTCCATGATCTGCATGTGATAAATATCATAGAGCAACTTGAAACGCTCAGATCCAATCCGCTTGGCGAGATCCACCCCCCAAGAGGTATGGTCACACTGGTAGTCCTTATGATTGACCTTACTGTTGAGCAGCTCCATGCAGACGGTCACTTGATGTTTTTCGGCCAAGCTCATGATCTTTTTCAAACCTATGGCACAATTCTCCAAACCTGTTTCATCGTCCAGCCCCTTCCGGTTACCCGAGAAGCAAATGATGTTGGGAAACCCTGCATCGGCCACCTGAGGGATCATGCGCTCAAAACCTTCAATCAACTCGGCATGATGCTCGATCCGGTTGAATCCCTTAGTGATGCCGCCCGGACCATTGGCCATGGCACAGACCAGCCCATGTTTCTTGACCACGGCATACTGATCGGGGTTGAGCAACTCGACTGAATGCATGCCGAATTGGGCAGCCGCCTGGGCAAGTTCTTCCAGAGAGAGATCCGGATAACACCACTTGCAGACCGAGTGGTGAACATTGCCTTTAAGTTTTTGAGGTGCGATCTCAGCGGCCTCCAACGAGGCCCCTGCACCCACTGATGCGGCGGCAACTCCTGCCATGGAGATAGATTTGAGTGCATTTCTGCGAGAGAGGGCTGGTTTTTTCATAGGCTTTGGGAATCTGGGGAAATTCCAGCGTATTGTGTGGTAGCCGTCAATGGCTTAAGCAGCCGAGTGCTGTGTCCATAGACTGGAAAGTTTGCGCATACCAGGACATCTGACCGGAACATTCCTCTGACAACCCTAGGGTCGATTATCACATTTTGTCCTTTATCGGCTTACCGGCTAGCCGTTACCTTCCCCCCTTGTTCTGGTTATGGCATCGATGAGAAAACCAACCCTATTCGTTCTATTCCTAATTGTTTTTGTCGACCTGGTGGGTTTTGGTATCGTCCTCCCACTCCTGCCGCTGTATTCAGAGAAACTAGGTGCCTCAGGTTTGATGATTGGTTGCATTGTGGCCTCCTACAACCTGATGCAATTCTTCTTTGCCCCCTGGCTAGGTAAGCTCTCTGATCGCATTGGCCGTCGCCCCATCATTCTTTTAAGCACCGCCGGTTCCGCCATAAGCTACGCCCTCTTTGGTTATGCCAGCGGGCTGTCTGGCACCCAAGGATTGGTCATGCTCCTGGTTTCGCGTGTTCTGGCTGGGATCTGTGGGGCCAATTTATCCGTAGCTTCAGCCTATGTGGCTGATATCACGCCGCCAGAAAAGCGCTCCAGTGGGGTCGGCATGGTCATCGGCATGGGTTTTGGTCTTGGCTTTATCTTTGGCCCACTCATTGGAGGGCTCAGTAATCATTTTCTTGGCGAAGCAGCGCCCGGATGGGTTGCCGCCAGCATTTGTCTGTTCAATTTCATTGCTGCTTTTTTCATCTTGGCGGAGAGCCGCTCCAAAGATGCCAAACCCCCAGTCAAACGCAGTCAATGGGCACAATGGGCCCATACCCTCAAGCAGCCCAAGCTCGGTATTCTGGTGCTACTGGTTTTTCTGGCCACCATCTGCTTTGCCTGCTTTGAAACTACCCTGCCCCTGCTTCTGGTCAAGCACATGGACTTTGAGGAAACTCAACTCTATTATCTGATGGCTTATTCAGGCTTCATTGCCGCCATGGTTCAGGGCGGGGCGATTCGCAAGCTTGTGCACCGGTATGGGGAAAAGCCGCTCATTCTAGCCAGCTTTTTTGGGTTAACCGCAAGTTTTGTCCTGATCCCTCTAGGATCCAGCATGGCAGCCGTATTGGGATCTCTGGCCATCTATGCCTTTTTCTCGGGCATCAACCGTCCTCCCCTGACCGGATTGATTTCCATCATTTCTCCCGACAACGAACAAGGCGCCAACTTAGGGGTTTCTCAAAGCGCCTCCGCTATCGGACGTATCATCGGGCCTCCCCTGGCGACCAGCCTTTATTTCATTCAGGCCCCCATGCCTTACTGGGTGTGCGCGGGTATTGCTCTTGTCGCCGGTCTGATTGCCATGGTCTTCCTTACTCGGCTCCTGGCCGATGTTCAAGGAGGCAAGGGTGGAGGAGACGCTCCATCCCCCAAGGAACCCTAAACCATCGAGCCCACTCATGAGCCGAGACAGCACAGCCACTCTGACCAACTTTCTCTTGTGGCTGACACTGCTGTGGTGCCAAGAACCACAGAACCAGCTGCAAGCCGCACAATGGCCCCAGTTTCGCGGAGACAAGGGACAAGGTCGCGCTGAAAATGAAAAACTGCCCATCCCTTTCGGCCCCAACGAAGCCGTCCAATGGCAAGTCAACATGGGTTCAGGACATTCTTCTCCGTGTGTGTGGGGTGAAAAACTTTTTTTAACTACTTTCGAGGAGGGTCTCCTTCAAACCCTTGCGCTGGATGTCCGGAATGGACGCTTGATTTGGAAACAATCTCTCACCCCTTCAGGCATTGAGAAAGGACATCGCAATGGCACCCCGGCCAATTCCACCCCAGCCACCAATGGCAAGGTCCTGGTCACTTACTTTGGAAGCTTTGGGTTGGCCGCCTACGATCTGGATGGGCAGGAAATCTGGAGAAAACCCTTGCCCGTCCCTGTAACGCAGCACGGGGCCTCTTCATCGCCCGTTCTGGCAGGTGACCGAGTCATTCTTCAGGTGGATCAAGATGTGGATTCCTATCTGATATGTCTGCACTTGCGTACCGGAAAAACGCTATGGAAAGTGAATCGCCCTGGCTTCCGCCGCGGTTTTGCGACTCCCATCACGTGGCCAGCCAAGAAACCCACAAGCATCATCACCTCGGGAACTCTCAGAGCCATCGCCTACGCTCTGGGTGATGGGGCCGTCCAATGGGAAATGGGAGGCTTGCCCAACGAGACAGTCGCTTCCCCTGCCTTTGATGAAGAACACCTCTTTCTGTCGGGTTGGACCATGGGCGCTGGAGTACCAAGCCTGCCTGATTATGATCAGCTGCTCCTTGAGGATGAAGATGGTGATGGTTCGGTTCAGCGTGCGGAGGCAACCGGGGCAGCGCGCATGCATTTTCCTTACATCGATGCCAACAAAGACGGTGGCATTGACCGCAACGAATGGCAGACCATGAAAGATATTTTCCAGCGCAGTGAAAATGCACTTCTTGCCATCCAACCAGCAGAATCAGCCGAGAAAGATCCGATCCTGGCGTGGAAGCAAACTCGAGGCCTCCCCTATGTTCCATCACCCTTGGCGTATGCCAAACGCATCTTTCTGGTCAAAAACGGAGGCATGGTCTCCTGCCTGGACGCTTCATCAGGAGCCTTCGTCTATCGCGAGGAGCGCTTGGGTGCTTTGGGAGACTATTACGCATCTCCCATCGGGGTTGGAAACCATGTTCTAATCGCCTCTCAGCGGGGAACCATCACGGTATTGAACGCTCATTCCGAGAGCTTGAAAGTGGATCATCAGATAGACTTCGAAGAAGGGATCATGGCAACGCCGGCCATGGTTTCAGGGCGCCTTTTTGTGCGTACTTCCCAGAAAATCTACTGCTTCGAGCGCCCATGAATTCGTTCAGAGGCCGCCTGATTACCTGGATCTTCGTGAGTTTGCTGGCCGCCATGCTTGTCATGAGGCTGGGATGGGGAAAAGGAAAGCATCGACGATTTCAGGACCAAGCCCGACCCGTCGCCTCACTGGATCTGATGGCTCCTCCTACCCAAGGTTGGCTCAATGATCATGCGGTGTTTTTTCTGAGAGAAAAAAACCAGGGCGACTTTCAGTGTGTGAGCGTTGATATCCACACATTGAAAGAAACGGTCATCGAATCGCTCTCTCCACTCCTGCGCGACCTGGAAGATCGAAGCCAAATCGTGGAAATCAGGGCCTCCCCTTCTGGACAATTCCTCGCGGTGATCACGGGAAATGCAGACTCTCCAAACCGCTATCGCCATGATTTGATCAGCGGTCAATCAGAACTCATGATGGGATCACTCAATCAACATGCACGGAACCAAGGGGTGCTTTCCTGGATGCCGCACGAAAGAGGATGGATAGAATGGGACTGGATCGACGCACCCGACCAACCATCACTAAGCCTCAAGGGGAGTCCATTTTCCAAACCGGATTCCACGACCGAGTCCTCCCCCTTGCTCCGATGGCCAGAAGGCTCCCTTCCTTGGATCCTCCATGCACCTGTAATGACAGAGCAGGGTCCGTTTTTGCTGGCTCATGCATTTGGCGATCCAAGCATGCCCGCATCGAACACTTTCACACTTCGCCTGGAAAGCATTGCCCCGGACACCTCCTTCCAAACTCTAAAACCTGCTTTGGAGCTGGTGCGACAAGGAACACTTTCCAAATGGATCAAGGTAGCACACTCCGGAAATGGTCAGCGGTGGATGGTTCTTTTCGAACGCACTCGATTCCTTCCCAAGTGGCACTTCATACCGAAATTCCCCTTCGTGAGAAGGGATTGGAAATCCCAACGACTAGGGATGGGAGATCGTCAAGATCCGGCTACCATAAGGGAGATCGAAGTGAGCTCTTCGATGTATCCGGCTCAATGGCATCTCAACACAACCGGTAAGTGGATGAGTTTTGTCCACCAGGGGCATTTGTGGGTGGCTCCATGGGAGCAACCGTGGAATGGCTCGCTGTAAGTCTGCCATCCATCCGGTCAACTCCCCCCCCTACCTGCTTTGAAGATAGGTCTCTGCCAGACGCTTGCCCAAGGCAACGATACCTTCTGTACCGATAAGCAGTCGATCCTGCTGGGGCAAATCGAAAACTTTGATGTGGGTCAAATGTGGATCGGCCGCAGCAAGCTCAGTCAATTCAGCGGTGACATTCAGGCGATTAAGTGCCTCCTGATCGGTGGGAGGCTGTTGACTGACGAACCAATCCAATTCTGGCGCCTTTAGATCTGCGCGGGTTTGTTCCATCAAGCGCTTGAGACGTGAGACTGCCTGGCGACGGTAAGGCCCAAAGGACATGTCATTTTCACCCAGGTGATAGAACACACCGGCCAGATCGACAGGATGTCCACATGCTTCGAGGTCGGCTACGGCTTCCTGGATGCACGCAATCCAGACTGGGTAAAAATGCCGATCTTTGGCTTCACTTCCCTCAGGCGTCCAATCAATGATCTGGGAACCACTATGAGTGACTTTCAGCATACCCATTGGGCCTGAAAGTGCTTCCTGCATGACGTGGCCAAAACTCACCTCAGGCCCGAAGGTGCCATAGAGCCCGGCGGGAGAGAGGGCTTCCCAGCCATTGGATTGCCACACACCACCCCCAAGGGTGTACTTGAAGGCCACCTCAGAAATTGGTCGCCTCCAATCCCTTGCCCCATCATCGGATTCAAGGTCCTGGACAAAGGCCCATTCACCCTCCATATTGCGATGCCCCGCCAGAATGAAAAGACGAACCGTTTGACCCTCTTTGTAAGGCCACTTTGAGAGCGAAGGGTTCCCTTTTCGACCTTTGCCAAGATGACGGAGATACGCCTCGGCAAACTCCACCCCCTGCTCCAGTTGCCCCAATGTCCCGTAATGATAGTGGAGCCCCACAGGCTGCCCCATCTCAACACCCACATGCGCATTGCGAACGTAAAAGGCATGCTTGTCGACCGCGGCAGCTTTTTTCTGCCCCTGGCTGATGGCATACATGCGTGGTCTCAAGTCCATTCCCCATATCGTTTTGGTACACAGTTCCCCGATGAATACGGGAAGTTGAGGCGCTTTCAAATCCTGACGTAGTCGATCCATGAAGCCAATCAGATGATCTCCATATCGGGCCATGTATTCTGGAACGAACATATCATTCTCACCCTGATGCCAAACCAGACCCTCAAGTCGATACGCCACCCCTTGAGCTGTAAGTTGGCCAAGGGCCTCGCGCACTTCTTGCAATAGGAGCGGATACATCTTGAAACCGGAAGGTTGATCTGGATTCCAGTCACCGCCAAGGTGCGTTCCCCCTGCAGCGCACTTGATGATAGCAAGAGACCCACTGAGTTCCGGCTTGAGATGCGCGGCAAAACTAAGCTCAGGACCAACCAAAGACCCCACCGGCTGCAGCGTTGTCCAGCCCTGCGATCGATTCTTGTTTTCGCGCCCCAGGCAATACCAGAAAGGCACATCAAGCTGTGGTTGATCCAAACCACGGAAAGGAGGAAAGCGCTGGATATGATCTTTGTTGGAATCGGCTCCCTCCATGTTGGACTGACCGGCAAAGATAAACACCCGGACTGCCTGATGGGAGTCCCCGGATGCATCGCCGCGCGCCCATGGAGACTCTTGGATGATATTTACCAGAAGGTAAAGGATCAGGCACTGAATGAAACCATGGGGCTTGTTTCGAAGGATCATGGAATGCATCATGACGCTTTCGAAGCTCGAGAACAAGGATCCGCTGGAGCATGGGTTGATTCAGGGCGACTCGGATTCAGTGACAAAGAGGCAATGGCTCTCCCACTAAAAGGAAGGGATCCATTCCGAAAAATTCAATCAATGCCCTTCCATCCCGCGGGAGCTCCGAAACTTACCTGGGAAAGGCAAACTCACTGACAGGTTCTCCATAGACGTCCCGATGCCTCAGCACCAATCGTGGCTGACCCAGCTCATCCCGCCAGGCGTCGCCACTAAGATACCCACCTGCCACGCGCAGAAATCGGTGCTGGGGCCTTTGATCGCCTTCCTTCCATCCCAACTGGTGTCTGGCACTTCCTGGTCCGCAGCCAAATTCCCACAACCCTGTCGTCGGATCTTCCGAGGCATACTGCCAATGACGGTCTCCACAAAAAAGGATGGTACCATCCACAGAGGAAAACAAAGTCCTGAGCTCCTTGCCCTCATGAGAAAACACTTCATTGGCATGATTGTCTTTCTTATTGGGTCGATCAGGCCCAACGACCGGGGTCGGCGTGAACACCAGCTTGAAGGTAGCCGAAGAGGCTCTAAGGGAAGATTGCAACCAAGCCTTTTGGGTACTTCCGAGAATCGATTTTTCCGGGCCATCTTCCATTCGATTGGAACTCCGATAATCTCTGCCTTCCAGCAACCAGATCTCCACATCCTGGCCCCATCGGATGGAGTGATATCTTGGATCGCGGGTGGGAAATTGCTCCTGATTGAAAAGATGGACACCCTCCTCGAAGGTGACCGCGCCATACTCCTGCCCGGGCCAACAATCGTTTTTGAGAGTATCATGATCATCCTTGATGAAGTAGGTCGTATGCTGCGAATAAAAGGTTCGATTGCGCGGCATGGAAAAAAGTCTCGCCCACTTGAAGCGCATGAGCTCCACCGTCCAAGCCCATGGTTTGGGCTTGTCGTAATATTCGATGTCTCCGGCATGCACCACAAAGTCTGGATGCATTAACTGCATCGGTTGGTAAATCAAATGTCCTTCCAGACCATCATCACGGCGTAGAAAATCATGACACGTTGTTACGCAAAATCGAAGCGGGCCTCCGTGTTCCGGTGCATGGGCCGTCTTGAAAGCGCCTTTGAAGGCACTTGTATGGCTTTGTTCCCCAATCGGGCGAGCCTCTAACTCAACCCCATAGGAAATTCCGGCCTTCAGGCCGTCCAATTTGAATTGAACAGCATAGTCAGTGTCGGCGTGCGTTTCTCGCCACGGAGTCTCAATCTTCTCTTCAGGCTTATCAATCGGATAACACCTCAGACGCACCTCGCCGGGAAATCCAGGGCAAGCGCCCAGCATTTCATCTAACATGGCACCCTGTGGCAGCTGATCGGCAACATATCGACTCGCCGGCCCTTCCTTTCGTATGCCCCCCTCGAGCGAGGCTGGAACATTCAGAAATGCATGCCCCCCCTGATTCATTTCTTCGAAGCGGGTGGTACGGGTCCAGATCACGACCGAATCTTGATCCGCCCATCCATTGCGCATTCCATTTCCAAAGTAAGGAGGCTTGGCGTGGATCAGAAGTGCGCCAAAGAGTATCAAAAGCCCTAGCAATAAGGAACGTACCACTCCTGGAAAGGGGGAATGGATTCTCCATCTTCGTGGACTTTTCATGAAAAGCATCAAATAGCTAAGCTGCCTGAGTCCCCTTGGCCAATACCTGGTCTGTCTTTGCGATTTTCTCCATCGGCATCATGAACCATGCATAGACAGCTGCTTGCTGCAGAAGGTTCAAGAAGGGAGAGGAATCCCTTTTATCCGTTCCAACAATTACGGCAAGCTCAAATCATACTTCTCTGCTCTGTTCATTCAATTGGACTGTAACCGAACAAGTGGATTGTTTGTCTCTTCAGCTTTACGTAAAAGCATCTCATTGACATAGTCGATAAGATATTCCTGGCCATACGGTTTGAAAGAGTCGAGGGGCTGTTTTAACTACAAAATGCAAACACTACTCAAAGGCATCGTCCCTCTTGGCTTTCTAGGTCTATGCGTTGGCATTGCGTCCTTCATGATGATGACCAAGCCGGAACCCTCTCGACGGATTCCACCGGAAGAAACGTTGACGGTGCAGGCCATGCGATTGATGCGTCAGGAATATCAGGTAGTGGTCCCCTCCCAAGGCATTGTTCAGGCAAAAACGAGAACCACGGTCATTCCAAGGGTCAGTGGAGAGGTGATCTGGGTCTCAGAAAGCTTTCGGAGTGGTGGATACTTCAAGGAAGGAGAATCCTTGGTGCAAATTGATCCCAGCGATTATGAAACGGCCCTGAGCACGGCTGAGGCAAGGCTTTTAGCCTCCCAGGCATCGCTGGAGCTGGCTCGACTCACACATGAACGAAACCAGGAAATCATCGAAGAAAAGTTCATTCCTCGTGCGGAGCTTGACCTGAGTGCTGCCAACCTCAAGGTAGCCGAATCGGATGTTCAATCGGCACAAGCTAGCCTGGATCGAGCCAAGCGGGACCTGGATCGCACATGGATCAAGGCACCTTTTGAAGGCAGGGTTCTTTCACAGAATGTCGATATAGGACAAAATGTTTCCCCAGGCATTGAACTGGCAGACATTTTTGCCACCGATTATGCCGAAATACGACTTCCTTTGAGAAACGATCACCTGGACTACATTTCCCTTCCTGAAGCACCCGACTCAGGGAGCGTTATGAACCCTTCCTTTTTCCCAGAAGTACGTCTGACGGGTAAAGTCGGCACACAAAGCACGGATTGGATCGGGCGTGTGGTGCGGACCCAAAGCGCCTACGATGCAAGAAGCCGGGAACTTTTCGTGATTGCGCAGATCGATTCGCCTTTTGCCCAAACAAAACAAAGCGATCTTCCGCTCAAGCTCAATCAGTATGTGAATGCGGAAATTCAGGGAGATCGGCTCAAGGAGGTTTATGTGATCCCCAGGTCTGCTTTGCGCAACAATAGCGAGGTGATCATTATCAATGAAGAAGGAACGATTGCTCGCCGGTCGGTGAAGGTGGTCTGGAAACAAGGAGAGGACATCGTGATCTCGGAAGGGATCTCGGATCGGGAACTTCTGTGTCTTACCCCCATTCTCTTTGCTTCTGAAGGTATTCGCGTCAAACCACTGATTGAAGGGGAGTCCCTACCTACCCTCGAAGAATCCCCTGACCGCCCCAGAGAACCCAAAGCTGGCAAGGGGAATTCATCCGGGTCAGAGCCCAAAACAAAGGATTCCTGATGCATCAAATCATCGCATGGTTTGCCCGGAATGGCGTTGCTGCCAACTTGTTGATGCTGGCCATCCTCATGGCAGGCATTAACACCTTATTCAAACGCATTCCAACCGAAGTTTTCCCAGAATTCGAGCTGGACATGATCACCGTGTCCGTTCCCTATCGTGGGTCCACTCCTGCTGAGGTCGAAGAATCGGTGGTCGTTAAAATTGAAGAAGCCATTCAGGACCTTCAAGGGATCAAGGAAATCAATTCCACCGCATCGGAGGGGGCAGGCTCGGTTTCCATTGAGGTAGACAAGGGTTATGACTCCAGAGATCTACTGGATGACATTAAAAATCGTGTCGATTCCATCAACACGTTCCCCGTCGAAACTGAAAAGCCTGTGATCAATCTGGCCAAACCCAGGGGAGAAGTCATCACGGTGGTCCTGGCAGCAGACATGTCCGAATCAGACCTCTGTCTTCTTGGTGAGCAAATACGGGACGAAATCGTCAACTTACCCAACGTAACCCAGGTGTCTCTGCAAGCAGTTCGCCCTTATGAAGTCGCCATCGAAGTCTCAGAACAAACCCTTCAGCAGTATGGCCTGACCCTGGATGGCGTGGCGCAGGCCATTCGATCCTCTTCGATTGACTTACCCGCTGGAGCCATCAAGACCACAGGTGGAGAAATCCTTCTCAGAACCAAGGGACAAGCTTATGTCGGATCGGATTTCGAAAATATCGTGCTTTTGACCCGAAACGATGGCACCCGGTTGACGTTGGGCGAGATCGCAAAAGTCGTTGATGGTTTTGAGGAGACCCCTTTGTTTGCCCGCTGGAATGGCAAACGCTGCGTCATGATTGCCGTTGCGCGGGTCGGGAATCAAAATGCCATTGATCTTGCCAACGAAGTGAAGGATTACCTGGTGGAAAGGCGACATACCCTTCCTCCAGGTGTGGATCTGGATTACTGGAATGACCGATCCAAGATTGTGAAAGGGCGCATCCAAACCCTCACTTCCAGTGCCATGCAAGGAGGGTTCCTGGTCTTCCTCGTGCTGGCTCTGTTTTTACGGTTTTCACTCGCGCTTTGGGTCTGCCTGGGCATCCCGGTAGCCTTCATGGGAGCTCTGGCTTTCATGCCCCAGTTGGGTGTGACCATCAATATCATCAGTCTCTTTGGGTTTATCCTGGTCCTGGGCATTGTGGTTGATGACGCCATTGTGACGGGGGAGAATATTTACAGCCATCTTCAGAGGGGAAGTCATCCAACTCAGGCAGCCATCCAGGGGGCCCAGGAAGTCTCGGTTCCTGTGATCTTTGGTGTGCTGACCACTGTGGCAGCCTTTGTTCCGATCATGATGATCGAGGGCTTTCGAGGAAAAATATTTGCTCAGATTCCCCTGGTGGTGATTCCCGTACTGCTTTTCTCGCTGGTGGAATCCAAGCTCATCCTTCCAGCTCATCTGAAGCACCTCAGAATGCATTCGAACCCCGAAGGCTCGGGTTCGCTTCTGAACCGTTTTCAACAATTCTTTGCTCGCGGCCTCGAACGCTTTGCCCAGGGTATTTACCAGCCGACACTGCGTCTTGCCATGCAGTATCGCTATATGACTCTGGCGGGCTTCACCGGCATTTGCCTCATCCTTTTCACGTTGCTTGCCAGTAATCGCATGATGTTTGTGTTTTTCCCGAGAGTGCCCACCGAACGCATCACTGTTCGGTTGACCATGCCTGAAGGCACTCCATCAGAGACCACACAACGACACATCAATCACATCCTGGCCGAGGCCAACAAACTCAAGCAGCGCGAAGACTACACCGAACCCTCCACGGGAGAGAGTATCATTCAAAACATCATGGATGTCGTCGGGGTTTCTGGCATGACCGGCGGCAGAAGACGATCCGCCGGGCTCACCCACGTGGGTGAAGTCGCCATGGGCATAACGCCACCGGAAGCCAGACAACTGCCCTTGACCAGCCAAGAGGTCGTCGCGCAGTGGCGCAGAGCCATCGGCATCATTCCCGGCGCACAGGAACTCAGCTTTCGGGCAGAGATTGGTCGATCCAGTGATCCGGTCACTATTCAACTGACAGGACCAAGCTTTGATGACCTCAAATTGGCTGCCGAACAAGCCAAGGAAAAGCTGGGACAATACCCGGACCTCTTTGACATCAAGGATACCTTCGAGGACGGCAAGCCCGAGAGAAAAATGCGCATCAAGCCAGAAGCTGAACTGCTGGGCTTGACCATGACCGATTTGGCTCGCCAAACCCGCCAGGCTTTCTTTGGAAGCGAAGCTCAACGTATCCAGCGAGGCCGCGAAGATGTTCGCGTCATGGTGCGTTACCCCAAGGAAGAACGCACTTCCCTGGCAAATCTGGAATCCATGCGCATTCGAACTCCCGATGGTCAGGAAGTACCCTTTGCCTCTGTTGCCGATATTGAGGAAGGACGTAGTTTTTCCAGTATCAAGCGAATCAATCGGAATCGAACCATTCAAGTCACCGCCGATGCCGACAAGGAGAAAGCCAATTTGCAGATCATTCAGGAAGACATCATACGATTCATGCCGGACATTGTAAGCGACTACCCTGGCATGCAATTCACTCTGGAAGGAGAGGCTCGAGAACAGCAGGAATCCTTCGGAAGTGTCTGGATGGGGTCCCTTTTCGTGCTTTTCACCATCTACTCCCTATTGGCGATTCCTTTTCGCAGTTACATGCAGCCTCTGATTGTGATGTCGGTGATTCCCTTTGGTCTAGGGGGTGCGATTCTTGGACACATCATCATGGGACAAAACTTGAGCATCATGAGTGTGTTCGGCATGTTGGCCCTCTCCGGGGTGGTGGTCAACGACAGTCTGGTGCTCGTCGATTACATCAATCGAAAAAGGCGTGAGGGCACCCCCCTGCTCGATGCGGTGCGAACGGCAGGTGTGGCCCGCTTCAGAGCCATCATGCTCACCTCCTTTACCACTTTTGCCGGGCTGATTCCCATCATGTGGGAAAAAAGCACCCAAGCCCAATTTTTGATTCCCATGGCCATTTCACTGGGTTGGGGCATTCTTTTCGCAACGTTCATTACCCTACTGATGGTCCCGATCAATTACCTCCTTTTGGAAGATGGCGTACAGCTCGTGAAAAGATACCTTCGCTGGCAATTCAACCTTTCCATCCGCGAGCCCGCTTTACAAGAAGCCCAACCAAACTAAGCTCGCCATCCCAATTGTTGACCAAGGTTTCCACCATGCCCCTGCTTCACATCCAGACCAACCTTTCACTCACTGCTAAGCAAACCAGTGACACGCTCAAAACACTGAGCTCTCAAGCCGCCAATTGGCTCGAAAAATCTGAGAACTTTGTGCAGATCATCTTACAGCCCCAACAGCCCATGAAGTTTGCCGGCACCGAACAACCCACCGCACATATCCGTTGGGAAAGTCTTGGATTTGGGCAACGATCCTTTGAGGAGCTTAGTCAGCTGCTCTGCAGGCTCATCCAACAATGCTTGGGTATCCCCTCGGAACGCATCTTTATTCGATTCTGCGAGGTAGCCAGAAGTCAATGGGGCTGGGACGGTCATACATTTTAATTTTTCCAATGTCGTAATCTCAATGCGTTCACGAAAAGTTGACTCCTCTGCGGCGATGGCACTCGCGATTCATTCCGCAACCTTGATATGAGAACCCTCACCTAGGTATTGCCAGAAAGGCTCGTTAGCCTTTTGATAGGAGGCCTTCAATGAAAACAGGTCTCCATGATCAAGCCGCTCCTGCCTCGCCCAACCGCACCAAGGCATCATCTTGGGATCTTTGGCTTCGCTACCTGATTCCAGCCAGTATCTTACTTTTGGCCGTATGTGTCTTTTGGGCTCTGATGCAGCAAGGCAAGGATGCGGATACCCCTCCCCCAAAAAAACAGGTCCTGAGAACTCAAATCCTGGAGGTGCAATCTGGTGACTATCAAGTTTGGGTTCCGTCTCAGGGGATGATCACACCTCACACCGAAATCCCCCTCCAAGCTGAAGTCAATGGTTCGATTGAAAGCCTGGAAGACGTTTTTGAAAGTGGCGCCAGTTTCAAGAAGGGAGACTTGCTTGTTTCCATGGTGAGGCATGACTACCAAAATGCTGTCGACATGACTAAAGCCCGACTCCTCATGATGGAGGCTTCACTTGAATTGGCAGCTGCCAATCATGAGAGGAACCAAAAAGTCGTCGCCGATTCACTCATTCCGCAAGCTGAGGTGGATTTGAGCTTGGCCAATCTCAGACAGGCCGAAGCAGCATTCAAAATAGCTCAATCAGAATACAAACAGTCCATAAAGGACCTGGAGAGAACGCATATCCGAGCTCCTTTCGATGGAAGAGTGCGGGATCGTCTAGTCGGAGTTGGCCAACAAATTGGGCCTGGCACCACGTTGGGGCGCATCTATGCGACAGATGTTGCTGAAGTCAGACTGCCCATATCCACACGGGAACTGCCTTTCGTGGATTTACCAGAACGTGAGAATGATCCTCCAGTCAAAGTCATCCTTCGAGATGCTCTCGACCCTGACAACCCTCATCGCTGGGAAGCAGTGATTATGAGATGTGATGGTATGCTCAATGAAGATTCACTGGAAGTTCATGCCATCGCCTCAATTGAGGATCCCTTTGGCCAGGCAGGCCTTCGACAAACACTGCGCATGGGGCAACCTGTCTCAGCAGCCATCATGGGAAAGCGACTAACCAATGTCGTTGCACTTCCAAGGAAAGCCATACGCGAGCTGGATCAAATCTACCTGGTCGATCCCATGACCCACATGTTATCGAAGCATCGTATTTCTCCGATATGGCGTGATGAGGTTTCGGTTATCGTTCGCGATCCCATGTTACCCGATGGGCAATGGGTTGCGACAACCCATCTGGTGTATGCTCCCGACGGAACCAAAGTGGAGGTCATCCCTGATTTAAGTGATGATCAGGAAAAATCAAAAGAAACTCTCGCCTCGGACAAGTAATCCATCTCCCACGGCAAACAAAACATTCTTCTTATCTTTTGCCTCATGATCCGCTGGTTCACTCAAAATGGTATCGCCGCCAACTTTCTAATGATTGGCATCCTCTTGAGTGGACTTTATGTGGCCTTTTTTCGTATCCCGCTTGAGGTCACGCCTGCATTGAGCTGGAACACGGTCATGATTGAAATGCCGTATCGTGGAGCAACAGCTAAGGATGTGGAGCAGGCTATCCTCATTCCGGTTGAAGAATCTCTGGAAGGAATCCAGGGGATAGAACACCTTCATGCAGATGGATCTAGGGGGATGGCACGGTTTTATCTGAATGCCAAACCAGATGTGGACCTTCGATCACTCATGGATGACGTCAAGGCCAGAGTCGATGCCATCACTACCTTTCCATCCGAAACCGAACGTCCCCGAGTTTTCATTCCTGAATCCAGTCATTATGACGAAGTTCTTAGCGTCGCGATCAGCGGAAGACTCAATCCTCGAGAACTCGGAATGGTGGCTCGGCGCGTTCAGGAAGACCTACTAGAAATCCCGGGAATCAGTCGGGCTGATATCGAAGGAGGGCGTCGTTTCGAGATCGCCATCGAGGTAGACCCTGAAAAACTCCTTTCATATGGCTTAAGTTTCCAGGATTTGGCGAATGCGATCCGTCGATACTCTTTGGATCTCCCAGCAGGGGCCATTGATAGCGAAAGTGGCACATTGACTCTAAGAACAAGGGGGCAGGCTTACAGTCAATCAGATTTCGCCGAAATCCCCATTCGATCCGTGAATGGATCGGAACTTAGACTAGGAGACATCGCCACGATTATCGATGGGTTTGAAGAAGGAGACAAAAGCGTAAGATTCAACGGTGCCCCTGCCCTTTTCATCGAAGTCATGCGGACTGGGCGAGAAAGTGCCATCGATATTTCCAATAAAGTGCGTGATTATGTCGACGCTGCTTCGGGTCGATTTCCTGAGGGTATCGAGCTCTTTGTATGGGATGACGAATCCAAAGCAATTCGAGGCAGGCTATCCACGCTTGGCACCTCTCTGCTGCAGGGAAGTTTTTTGGTGATGCTCACCCTTGGACTGTTTTTGCGTCCCGCGCTCGCCTTTTGGATCATCGTCGGCATCCCAGTCTCCTTTGCGGGAGGGATCTGTCTCATGCCATGGTTTGGTATCACTGCCAATGTGATGAGCCTATTTGGGTTTATCATTGTTGTGGGAGTCGTGGTCGACGATGCGATCGTGACCGGAGAGAATGTCTACCAGAAATTACGCACTGGGATGGATCCAACCCAAGCGGCTATTGAAGGAACCCAGGAAGTAACCCTCCCAGTCACCTTTGGTGTCATCACTACCATGGTGGCCTTCATACCGCTGATGTTCTTCGATGGTACGTGGGGCGATTTTGCCAAACAAATACCTCCAATTGTTGCACCGGTTTTGCTCTTCTCTCTTCTTGAATCCAAATGGATTCTGCCATCGCATCTCAAGCACATTCACCTCACACCAGCCACGGGTATCTTCATGCGCACGCAACAGAAAGTGGCTCTTGGTTTGGAACAGTTTGTCGATCGTATTTATGGACCGAGTCTTGCATGGGCCCTGGGGCATAAAACCATCGTGCTTTCCTCTTTTGCTGGCATTGCACTGTGCATGGCAGGTTACTGCTTGGGAGGACATATGAGCTTTACTTCCTTCCCTACGGTCGACCGACAACGCATCACAGCCATTCTCGATCTTCCCGATGATACCCCCCTGAATACCACTCAAACCTATGCCGATCGCCTGGAGGAAGGCCTTAAACAGTTGAAGAGTGAATTCAAGGATCCTGCAAGCGGAGAATCCTTGATCAAAAACACGACCAAAGTCGTAGGTGCTTACGGTGCTGGGGGATCTTTCGACAAGTCACGATGCTACATGTCCGTTGAAATCATGGCTCCTGAAGAACGCAGCGAGCCTGGCCCCAAAAACAGTGCGATTGCTAATCGCTGGACAGAAATCGTGGGCCCCATTCCAGAAGCATTGACTTTCCGGGTTTTTGCAGATCAAACCCTCAAACAACGGCGCGAATACGATGACGAATATCTCAACCTGGAATTACGTGGCCCCATGTCTGATCGTAAAGCTGAAATCGCCGAATCCATCAAGGAAATGCTTGAAGGCTATCCAGGAATATCGACAGCTTGGGCTAGGATCAACCGAGGTCAGGATGAACTGGAACTCAAGCTCCGACCGCGCGCCGCTGAACTGGGCTTGAGTCAAGCCGAATTGGCTCGACAAATTCGGCAGGCATTTTACGGAGAGGAAGCCCAGCGGGTTCAAAGAGGTATCGATGACATTCGAGTCATGGTTCGCCTTCCAAAAGAATCCAGAGAGTCGCTTCGCACTCTTGAGGAAATGACCATTCGAACGCCTAGAGGAGCCGATGTGCCCATTTCCACCGTCGCTGAAATTACTTTTCGCAAGGCCCCCACTTTTGTGGAGCGCAATGATGGTGCGGAGATCATCCGAATTGGGGCCCAGCCCATCGACGAGTCAGTGGATGTCGTAGGTATCGCTCAGGAATTGGAACCTCGATTGTGGGAACTCTGCCGCCAAGCGGACAACTTGTCCTTTCAATTCATTGGATATGTCGCCGAGGCAAAAGAGGCCAAGAAACGTACTCTCTTGGGAGGTACTGCTTTGTTACTTGCCCTTTACGGACTTCTTGCCATTCCCTTCAAATCCCTTGTCCAACCCTTTTTCGTCATGACTGCAGTCCCGTTCGGCATCATTGGCGCCTTGGTAGGCCATATCATTATGGGAGTGACGCCGTCATACCTTTCCATTTTTGGCATGCTTGCGCTGGCAGGAGTCACGGTCAATGACTCCTTGGTCATGGTGGATCATGTCAACAAGCAGCTCAAAAAAGGGAAGGATCTAGACCAAGCCACTCGCCAAGCGGGTAAAAGACGTTTTCGCCCTATATTGCTCACATCCCTAACCACTTTTTTGGGGCTATTACCGCTCATGCTTGAACGATCGCTCCAGGCTCAGTTCTTGATTCCGATGGCTATTTCATTGGGATTTGGAGTGATTTTTGCTACGACCATCACCCTGTATCTCATTCCCTGTGTCCTCATGACAGCAGCCCATTTCCAGGAGGTTTGTCTTCGGACAAAAAACTGGTATTGGAAGCCATTCAGAGACCAGGTTTGAGGTAATATCTTGAATGAAAGCCACTAATTTCGGCTGGCTGCTGCCTTGCGAGCCGCAGCCACGCGCTTGACAATTTCATCGGCGACGACCCCCACCAGAATCACGGCACCAATCACCGCATATTCGATATGCGTCGGAATCCAATCGACGAGGGTGATCATATTGCGCAAAACCTGCATGAGAGCTGCACCGATCACAACGCCAAGGATGGTCCCCTGCCCCCCGCGCAAACTACAGCCACCCAGAACGGCGGCGGCAATGGCATACAGTTCATAGAAATTGCCAAAGTCGACAGGTTGAGCCGAATTGACATCCAAGATGAAGAGAACCCCACCAAGGCCCGCCAATCCGGCGCAAATCAGGTAAGCCATCACAATCATCTTGTCGGTGTGAATCCCACTGTAGCGGGCGGCTTGCTCATTTCGCCCAAGAGCCAGCAGGTAGCGGCCATAAATGGTTCGGTTCAAGAAAATGGAAGCCAAGATCGCCACGATGAGAAGAATGAAAAAAGGCACCGGAATGCCAAAGGTCTCCAGAGGAATCCCGGGGATGGAGACGCGCCCCTCTCCCAGCCACCTCAACCCTTTGAATACCTGGCCAAAGCCCTGGGTCTGATCACCCGTAAAACCTCGAGTGATGCCGCGATACATCAACAGCCCGCAAAGTGTGATGACAAATGGTTGAAGCTTGAGCTTGGTGATCAGCAACCCATGAAGAAGACCGATCAGGACAACGGTGATCATGACCACAAGGATGGCCACGGGCAGCGACAGTGACATTTTCGTTAAAAGCCACGGAAGCCCGCAACCAATCAGACAAATCACGGAGCCAATGGACAAGTCAATACCACTGGTGATGATCACAAAGGCAACGCCGATGCTGATGATACCGAACAGGGAGGTACGCAGGATCAGTCGCTCCATGTTGTAGGGCGTAAGAAAGCTGGGGCTCATCACGGCAGTGAGAATGAATACCACCAGAAAAATGCCTAGAATTCCGTATATTTTTTTCATTTTATTGGCTTCATGCGGCAGGAGAATCCGCAATCCGATCGCTACCTGTGGCCAATTGCATGACGGACTCTTCGTTCAGCTCGTGACGCTTCAGGCTGCCTGAAAGTCGCCCCTCATGCATGACCAGGGCTCGGTCCGACATCCCGATGATTTCTTCCATCTCACTTGAGACAAAAAGAATGGCAACACCTTCCTCCGCCAGTTGTTCCATGAGTCGATAAATATCCTGCTTGGCGCCGACATCAATGCCTCGCGTGGGTTCATCCAGAAGAAGGACCTTGGGTCTCATGGCCAGCCACTTTCCAAGCACGACCTTTTGCTGATTACCCCCAGAGAGGTATTGGGCCTGCTGCATGTCCGACGGTGTCTTGATGTGCATGCTTTCCATCATCTCGTCACAGATGGCCTGTTCCTTCTTGCGATTGAGGAACCCACGATGTTGATCGCGGCGCAAACTGGCCAGACTCATGTTCTCCTTGACGGCCATTTCAAGGACTAAACCCTGTTGTTTACGATCTTCGGGCACCAAGGCGAGTCCGCATTGAATAGCATCCCGCGCATTCTGCAGGAGGCGGACCTGCCCGTCCATTTCAACGGCTCCCTCCAAAGCAGGAGTTACCCCAAAGAGGGTTTGAAGCATTTCGGTGCGACCCGCACCTACCAACCCGGCGATCCCGACAATTTCTCCTTTTCGCAGCTCAAAATCGAGGGTGTGATGGGGATTTTGAGGTGTACGAAGCCCATTGACTTTCATGACCACCTCTCCGAGCCAACGCTCCTTGAGTGCGTAATATTGGGAAATATCGCGGCCCACCATCAAACGCACCATTTGGTCATGACTGATGGCATCACGCTCGATATCTCCCGCGTTCTCACCATCCCTGAGCACCACCACTCGATCCGCCAGTGCCTTGACCTCACTGAGGCGATGAGAAATGTAGACGATGGCAACTCCCTTGGAGGAGAGATCCTCAATGACCTTGAAGAGTTGTTCGGTTTCGTGCTGACTCAAGCTGGAGGTGGGTTCATCCATGATCAATACACGCGCATTGACTGAGAGAGCCTTGGCAATTTCGACGAGCTGCTGGTGACCAATGGTCAAGGTGCTCACGATCGTAGAGGGGTCCACCGAGAGCCCGACACGTGAGAGCCAGGTTCCCGCTTCGCGATGCATGGCCGCCGTATCCATCAGGCCACCTTTCAAAGGCTCACGGCCAAGAAAGATATTGGCCGCCACATCCAAATTGTCGGCCAGGTTGAGTTCCTGATGAATCAATGCAATCCCTTGGGCAAGGGCATCTTCGACTCCATGAAATTGAACTGGTGAGCCATCGACCCGAATCGTTCCCTCATCATGGGTTTGAACCCCAGCCAGGATTTTCATCAAGGTACTCTTACCGGCACCGTTCTCACCGATCACCGCCAGGACTTCACCTGCAGAGAGGTTGAGATGAACACCCTTAAGTGCTCGGACACCGGGGAAGCTTTTGGCGATACCTTGAACCTGGAGTAAGTTCTCTCCGGCGTTCGAGGCTTGGCGTGGTGCGTGACTTGTGGATGCGGCATTCACCCTTCACCCGTTTTCTGCTTCAGATCATCCCAAAAGGATTGTGCATTGTCCTTGCGAATGAAACGGGCTGGGATATCGATGAATTGGTCATCCGGTATCACGCTCAAGTCCTCATTATGAATGGCATTGAGCACTTCAATGGACTTGTAACCATACATGTAGGGATTCTGAACAATCGTTCCATGAACCGTTCCATCCAGAATGCCCTGAAGCGATTCGTCGGCTTCATCAAAAGCGACGATTTTCACCTGGTTGAGTTTCCCTGCCTGAGACAGGGCCTCAAGGATGGCGGGTGGGTTGTAAGCAAAAAGTCCAACCATGCAGGACACATCCGGATGCCTTGAGAGCGTGTCTTCCGCATTGGCCTTGGCCCGAACAGGATCACCCTGATCGGTCAGCGTACCCAGAACTTCGTAACCATTGCCGGTGAGCGAGGCATCTGGGGGATCAAACCTCATGGGGTCAGGGTCCCGCCCCAGCAACTCATCGATCACTCCCTGTCGCCGTCGACGGCCATTATCCTGTTCCACACGTCCTACAAAAATCATCACCTTACCACCGTTGGGTAAAGCTTCCTTAACCAGCTCACCGCACATACGGCCCGCCGTATAGTTATCCATACCGATATAAACCATCCGCTCGGAATCCGGAGCATCCGCATCATGGGTGATCAACGTGGTTCGACCAGCGACTTCGTTGAGAATATCCGTTTGGTTGGCAGGGTCGATGACGCTCACCGCAATCCCCTGGACACCCCTGGCCAGCAAATCCTCCAGCACACGCTTCTGACCTGTCACTCCATCAGCAGGCATGTCCACCGACACATTAACGTCAAGATCTTCGCCAGCCTTCTCAACGCCTTTCTGGGCAATGACCCAGAAAGAGGCTGGCATATTGGTCACAAAAGCAAACCTGGGTTTGTCATCACCACCACCTGAGGGGGCGCATCCAACCCAACTCACTACCAGGGCCACCAGAGCAGCCGCCATCATTACTCGCTTTTTCATCATGTTCTAATATGGAATTTCGACTTCGGGCTTCTACACGTTAAGCCCTATCCCGTGGCATCAGAAGGATTTCTGCAGGGGCATATCAACGGAAAGGCTTGACCCATTTCATGTCAAATAATCTGGATGGCGTCAAGCTAAGGCCCCACAGCTTTGCTGCATGTCAGACGATAGAACGCGCTGGAGCATCCTCCGTGACCCTCATTATCAGGGGTGTTGTTTTTAGTGAAGGGTCAAACCGCCATTGACATGGAGATTCTGGCCGGTGACAAAAGACGAGGATTCGCTCGCCAAAAAGGTCACCGCACCTGCCAGATCTTCGGGAATCCCCCACCTCCCGATCGGAATGGTTGGCAGGTAGGCGTCCTTCCATTCCTGAGGCTCCTTGTCGTGCCGCTCTACAGGGATCCATCCTGGTGAGATCATGTTCACCGTGATCCCAAATGGGGCCAATTCTCTGGCCATGCTCCGAGTCCAACCGTTTTGCCCCCCCTTGGCGGCGACGTAGGCACTGAACTCAGGCACTCCAAGATGAAAAACCTCCGAGCCGATATTGATGATTCGCCCCCATCCACTGCGCTTCATGGCAGGTAAGATCGCACGGGTGATCAAAAAAGGGCTCTTGATGAAAAAGTCGAGCATGGATTGGTAGAACTCCCATGAATACTCCTCGATGGGATGATGCGGTTGATCACAGGTTGCATTGATCACCGCCACATCCACCGGCCCCATGGATTGTTCAATGGCATGCACCATCTGATTGACCTCCTTTTCATCTGTGACATCCGCCTTGAAGAGTTTGGTCTGACAGCCCAGCTGATCAAGGCGCTCACGGGCCGCCAGCGCCTTTTCCTCATCGTTGTAATAATTGATGGCAATCTTGGCACCGGCCTCCCCCAGCGCACCTGCCATGGCAAGCCCCAATCCCTTGGTACTTCCGGTAACCAACGCCACTTTGCCTTCCAAAGAAAATCGATTGATATGGTTTGTCATGATGTGCACCCAATGGTTGCAAAGGTCATCGACGGATGCAATATCTCAAGTCGCTTCTATCCGAACAACAGGGACGAAAAATCTTGCTTTGACTCGTATGCCCGCTTCCGAGCAAATTGAGACTTCCACATAGGAAACCCTCTTGGGAGGGAGATGGAGGTAAGGCTACATCGCCATGGATACCGACTTGCATAGGCCGATTCTCTCATTTGGAGAGGTACTCTGGGACCTTCTTCCAGACGGACCTGCCCTGGGGGGAGCACCTCTGAATTTTGCTGCCCGCATGCAGGCCTTTGGTCACCCCACTCAAATCATTTCACGAGTCGGTCAGGACTCTCTTGGTCAACAGGCGCTGCTGGGAATCCAAAAGTTGGGACTCTCCACCTCCTGCATCCAAGAGGACACCCATCAGCCCACAGGCACTGTGGAAATTCAGCTGGATGCCTTTGGGAATGCCGATTACCACATCCTCCAATCAGTGGCCTACGATGACATCATCCTCCCGAACGAGACAGAGCTCCTGGTCCCCAGGGCTAAAGTTCTTTATTTCGGAAGCCTGGTTCAGCGCTCTCTGAGAGCAAGGCAGACGCTGAAACAAATCGTGGCAATCCTTCCAGAGGACGCCATGATCGTGTACGATCTCAATCTCAGAAAAGACTGCTATTCAAGGGAAACCATTCATGCCTCTCTGGAAATGGCCCAATGGATGAAATGCAATGAAGAGGAATCCCGTTGGGTTGCTGACACCTTTGAACTGAAGGCAAATTCCCTGCCTGAACGCGCCGTGGAAATACTCGAACGTTGGCATCTTGAGGGTGTTGTGATGACGCTTGGCAGCAAAGGGGCCCTTGCCGTGACTTGCTCAGGTCAGATCGTTTACCAACCCGGTTTTCAAGTGCAGGCACTCGAGACCATTGGTGCAGGCGACGCCACCACCGCAGCGTTTGTCCATCATTGGTTGGCCAAAGACCCTTTGCCTTTTTGCCTGAGAAGAGGATGTGCCCTTGGATCAATGGTGACCACCCAGCATGGGGCAACTCAATCCATCTCCATGAACGAGTTGAATCAATGGATACGCACCGCCCCCTTGCAAGTGATGGATCCCACGCTGGAACCATGGTGCAAAAACCCTTAAAAAACGATTCAAACCTTCCATTGATTTCATGAAATCAGCTTCTTTTATTCGGGGTCGGCATTGGAAAAGCGGGAAGTCCATTGAAGTGGTGTTTGAGAACGGTTGGATCCGTGAGATCCACACTCTCCCAAATGAGGTTGCCTCCAGCAAATGGATCCTGCCTCCTTGGATAGATTGTCAGGTCAATGGTTATGCGGGCATTGATTTCCAGCAAAGCGGGCTGACACAGGAGGCCATGGAACACGCCACCTGGGCTCTGAAGAAAGATGGTTGTGTCGGTTTCTTCCCGACCCTTATCACCTGCCCCTGGCAGGAAATGATGGACCGCCTGACCCATCTGAAGGCACTCACAAAAAAGAGCTCCTTACTTTCCAATCATATTCTGGGCTGGCACCTAGAAGGTCCATTCCTGTCACCTGAAACTGGCTATCGAGGCGCTCATGATCCCCAATGCATGGAGGACCCAAAGCCAGAGCATCTGGAACACATCCGATCCATCACCGAGGTAGACCCTGTCCTGCTAACCTTGGCCCCCGAACGTAAGGGAAGCATGGCATTCATCAGAAAAGCCAAAAAACTGGGCATGCGCGTCAGCCTGGGACACACCAACGCAGACACTCAGACGCTCCATGAAGCGTTCAAAGCCGGTGCGCGAGCCTTGACTCATCTTGGCAATGCCTGCCCGCAACAACTCGACCGTCATGACAACATTCTCCTTCGTGCACTCGACCCACCAAGATGGATCACCGGACTGATCCCGGATGGCATCCACCTCAGTCCGACTCTTTTTCGGTGCTTGCACCGTTGGATTCCTGCTTCCCAGATTTACTACACAACCGATGCCATGGCAGCAGCGGGATCTCCTCCCGGTCGCTACCAAATCGCGGGATTGGAAGTGGAGGTTGGCGCCGACCAAGTCGTTCGCCAGCCGGGCCAATCCAACTTCGCCGGATCCGCTCTCAAGCCGATCGATGGCATCCTTCGGGCAGCTGAAATGTTGGGAAAAAACTGGAAAGACCTCTGGCCACATGGGTCCCTGATTCCTTCCAAGTGGTTGGGCTTACCTCTGGGGCTCAAAGTAGGTTGTAAGAGCATGTGCTCGATGGTGACTGAGCTACCCCAGGGGAAGCTTCATGTCGAAAGTCACAGCCCATGAGACACTGCAATGCCCGGCAAAAAATCTGGCTTGGCAATGGGATCTTCATCATTTGGAGCCTACTTTACCCTTATGCATCGGCACTGATTGCGCAGCCCATCACCCCCTCAAGAAATCTATGGCCTGCAAAAGCAGCCAAGATTGAGGGTCAACCACTTCAAACTCCTCAAGCACTTTGGGAGAAGCAAAAGGATGTGTTGAAGGATGCCATGAAAACGGTCATGGGCCCCCCTTCCTCAAAACCTTTGACGCCACCGAAGTTTACCTTACTGGAAGAAGTCGATGCGGGGTCCTACATACGAAGGCTCATCGAATACGAAACAGATCCAGGTACTGTGACACCAGCCTTTCTCTGCATTCCAAAACGCGCCTTGATGAAAGGAGCCCAATTACCTGCAGCCCTTTGCCTGCATCCCACCGACGATCGCGTCGGCCATCGAGTGGTACTCGGGTTGGGAGGTCGCCCCGGACGAGAGTATGCGCATGAACTCGCTGAACGTGGGTGGGTCGCCCTTGCCCCAGCTTACCCACTGCTCGCCCAGTATCAGCCTGATCTGGATCAACTGGGCTACCTGAGCGGTTCCATGAAGGCGATTTCTGACAATCGTCGTGGAGTGGACTTGTTGGAGACACTTCCCTTTGTGCAACCTGAGGGCTTCGCAGCCATCGGACATTCACTGGGCGGGCACAATGCGATTTTTACAGCAGTTTGGGATGAGCGCATCAAAGTCGTGGTAAGCAGTTGCGGATTTGATCGATTCGTGGACTACAAGGGAGGGGACATCCGTGGATGGACCAGTCGGCGTTACATGCCTCGCCTCCTCGATCATCCCATCGATGCACTGCCCTTTGACTTCGACCAGTTGATTGCTTCCCTTGCCCCTCGTTCCATTTTTATCAGCGCACCCGTGGAGGATGATAATTTTCGAGTGGAGAGCGTGCGTGAAATCGTGAAAGCCGTGCAACCCGTTTTTAAGAACCTGGGCAAACCCGCGGGTTTAAAGGCAGTTTATCCACTGGTTGGCCATGACTTTCCTATGGAAGTACGTCTGGAAGCCTATGCATTCATGGAAGAAGCGCTGGCTGCCCATCGGTGAAGGCAACTCTGCGCCGCAGACAATCCATGCCTGGGCTGGACTCAGGGTTGGTTTTCAGGGAAGTGCAGCCCAAATTCGATGCACATCATCATGATCATCGAGGGCTTCGAGAAATTCAGCCACCTCATCCATCTGATCCTCACTCAAGCTGCAGACATTCTTGGGCACAAAGCCAGGCTCGCTGGTTACGACTTTCCAGCCATGGTCTGCCAACCATTTGGAAACCGCATGGATTTCGGTGCGATCACACAGAAAACGTGCCCCAGTCACCTCCGCGGGGATGTCATCATTCTGGGCATGAGTGAGGGACTCGACTTCATTGGCACCCGCCTCAATGGCTACCTCTTCGAGGTCTTGAGACGCCTGTTCAGTCCATCCTTCGACCATACCCATCTGATCAAATAGAAATTTATTGCTTCCTGGGGCCCCCAACTGTCCCTTACGGAAAAGAACACGGATTTCAGGAGCTGTGCGGTTGGGGTTGTCGGTCAGGGTTTCAATCATCACTGGCACCTTGTGAGGGGCGTAACCTTCGAAGTAAAGGGAACTCAAACCTGCGCCATCACTGCCATCGCCCTTTTTGCAGGCCCGTTCAATCACATCCTTGGAAACACTATTTTTGCGCGCCTTTTCGCAGGCCTGAGCCAGGCGCGGATTCATGTCAGGATCTGAACCTCCCGCTTTCGCTGCCACAACGATCTCACGGACAAGTTTACCCGTAGCCTGCGCCTTTTTGAGTGAGGCAACTGCCTTTTTGGAGTGAAGCCATTGTCTTCCCATGACCAACCAGATAACGGATGGGAGAGCGGATTTCAAGCAGGCTCTTGGCAAGAGCCCAGATGGGGATGGACCCAAGTTAAAAGGACAACATTCAGTGCCTAGAGGTGTCTTGGACGCGTGCACCCGCCATCACCGACGCGTGCCAGCGCTCGTATGCCTGCCTCATGGACTGAACTCTCTCCGCATGTTGACCAGCCACATTGCGCGATTCATCCAGGTGATCGCTCAGGTCATAAAGTTCTTCCCCATGGCCACGCTGCTCTTGAACAAGGTATTTCCAGGGCCCCTGACGCATGGCCTTGTAGTTACCATAGGACCAAAAAAGAAGACGATCTGCATGAGGCAGGGATCCATGCGTCCATGCCCCGGTCAGGCTCAGGCCATCCAACACATGATTTGCCGGAACCGATGCACCGGACAATTCCAATAACGTGGGCATCACGTCCAGACTGATCGTCAAATCATTGCAGAGGACATTGGAAGGAATCGTCTCAGGCCACCAAGCAATGGCAGGCACGCGATGCCCCCCTTCATACAATCCTCCCTTGAAGCCTCTCAACCCGGCATTGCTTCCATTGCGATTGGCCCCATTGTCCGAAAAGAAGAAAACCAGAGTTTGGCGATCCAACTCTTGAGACTTGAGCCATGTCAGAATCCTGCCAATACCTTGATCCATGGTCTGAACCATTTCCTTGTAGGCTCGCGGGATGCGACCTGGTTCATAACGATTGGAAACCACCTTACCCTCCACACGAATCGGAGGATCCCCAGGTCCTTGATAGGGGTCATGGGGAGCCTCATAAGCCAGGTAGAGGCAAAAGCGATCCTCCGCATGCGCTTCAAGATAGCTCAGCGCATGCTGGGTAATCAGTTCGGTGGTGTAACCGGTTTCATCGGCAAGCAGATCATTCTGCCACCAATCCTGGACCCCCATGCGATCAATGTGGGCATGGTAATCCACATTACCACTGACATAGCCTTTGAAGACCTCAAAGCCATGGTGGATGGGATTGAAGACGGCTCGATAACCCAGGTGCCACTTACCAAACATGGCAGTGTGGTAGCCTTGACCTTGGAGGGCTTCGGCAAAAGTCCACTCCTCAGGGGACAAGCCATGATGCCGATTGGCCTGAAAGGCCGCATTGATCACCCCTGGAATGCCGCTTCGCTGCTGGTAGCGCCCCGTGAGCAACCCTGCCCGGGTAGGACTGCAAACGGGTCCGCTGGAGTGAAAATCGGTAAATCGCATCCCCTCACTGGCCATTTGATCCAGCGAAGGAGTCTCAAAACGCTGGTTACCATAACAACTCAAGTCTCCATAACCCAGGTCATCGGCAAGAATGACAATCAGGTTGGGTTGATTTGCCATTTCCGGAGCAGGCGGAGGACCCGCAGCGGCACCCGCTACCCATTCGAGCAGTGCCCCCATGATCACGATCAAAAACCGATTCATGGGAAAACTGGAGAACATGAAAGAAGAATAATCATTGCCAAGGTCACATGACCAGCAAGAATCCCTTCATGGACATACGCAATAAGGTGGCTTTAATCACGGGTTCCAGCCGAGGGGTGGGTCGCTCGGTTGCCCAGCAGCTGGCTGCACGCGGCTGTCGAGTTGTCATCAATCATCGGGACTCGGAAGATCAGGCACAGGAGACTCTTGGTTGGATTGAGAGCCATGGAGGGAAAGCCATCATTTTGCGTGCGGACGTATCCGAAGAATCCGCCTGCCGGAGCTTGGTCAATCAAACCATCGCACACTGGGGTCAACTGGACATTCTCATCAACAATGCAGCCACGACCAACTTTCTGCGATTTGATGATCTGGATGCCCTGACAGAGGATCACTGGGATCGAGTCCTGCAAACCAATGTGAAGGCACCTTTCTACATGGTACGCGCCGCCAGACGATGGCTTGAGGCATCCACGGAAGGTGGCGAGATCATACACATCACCAGTATTGCTGGCATGACAGGAAATGGCAGTTCACTGGCCTACTGCGCCTCCAAGGCAGCACTGATCAACATGACCCTTTCAATGGCTCGCATTCTGGCACCCAAGATCAGGGTCAATGCAGTCGCGCCCGGATTCATTGCCGATCAATGGACTCAACAGGGCCTGGGAGAGCGCTACGGGGCAGCCGTGCAGACTCACACACAGAAGGCTTTGCTCGGAAAGGTCAGTGAGCCTGAGGACGTTGCCATGGCAGTCCTGTCCCTGATCACGGGATCAGACATGATCACCGGGCAGAATCTGGTTTGCGACGGGGGATCGATGATCGGCCCGCGAGCCTGAACAAGCAGCGAGGCGTATGTTTTCCTTTCAGGGCAAAGAAGGAAAATCAGGGTCCATCTCCAGGAAGTCTTGAACCAGTTTCAAAGGTAAGGCAAGGGTCGCGACTCGGTCGAATCGCGAAATATTGATCCCCACCAATTCCCCCTGAAGATTCATCAAGGGGCCCCCCATTGCCTTGGGCGGCAGAGGCATGTCATGTTGAAGGATTTCCTGAAAACCAGTTCGCCTTTTGGAAATATCCCCGCTGAGGGTGATGTTCAAATCAGCATCGGGAAAAGTGGCATCGAAAAAGCCCAGCGTTGCCTTGGCGACCAAGGACTCCTCCCCTCTCTGAAATGTCAATGTGATGACCTCACCCGCTTCATACTTTTGGATGGCCTCAATCACGTCCCCGGATGCTTCAACATCCCTCTCATTGACACGCGTGATGCGGTCACCGGCCTTCAACCCCGCCTGGTCCGCAGCACTGCCATCCACTACCTCGTCAATGCGCGCACCCCGAAGACCTTGTGATGTTTCATCCTCTGGAATCGAAGGCTGTCTTCTGAAAAAGCGGGAAAACTTGATGCCCAGAGCCCCGGGCTTTCGAGCGACTTCACGGGGCAAGGTGCTGATCACACCCACCCTGATCTGGGTTTCATCCTCGTGAGGTGAAATAACCCACATCCCCATGTCGACCTTCGATGGCGATGCCCACGAGAGAGGTTGCCATTCAGCTCCGTCAATTTGAATCACAGCCAAATCGTTGGAAGCATCCACTCGAATGGACGATGGAACAAAACGTTTACCTGTATGATCTCTCACCTCCAATGCCTCACCAAACTCACTGGCTTTGGTCACAATATGCCCCATCGACGAAACAACTGTACCCAGTGCGATCTGGTGACCCGCCTCGAGTATTTCAACGACCGAAGCTCGTTTGTCATCGTAGAAAGACTCAAAAGCTTTGCGCGTTTTCCATCCGTTGACACGCTCGCTACGATCCAAATAATCCTCCGCTGCCTTGAGAGAGTCTTCTCCGCAAAAGGAACCTAATAAAATCGCCGCATGTGAGGCGATCCAGCGGCCAAAGGCTCGGGAATTTATCGTGGAATACCACATCACAAAGACCTCCGATGACGACGCTGGGATCTCCCCAGGGTGATATCCACTTGGCCAGGAACACCATCACGCAGGTAGCGCAAGCGAACGGTTTCACCCGGAGCACGCGAACCAATGGCCCAACGCAATTCATCCACATCCTCGAGTGGCAGGTCATCCACCTGTTGTAGAATATCTCCCTCTTTCATTCCTGAAGCCTCAGCGGCACTCTCCCTCCGCACTTCTTCAAGCAGGAGTCCCTTTTCATGAGCCTGAACCACCACACCCAGATAGGCCTGCTGGCCATCTTCCCGAAAACCCGTCAAGTCCTCTCCCGCTAACATGGCATCCCATGTTTTGTGAAAAGCATCGATGGGGGCATGGTAATTGTCGTCCAGAGGTTCACCGATGCGGCTATGAATCCCAATCACCTGGCCGTTCAGATTGAAAAGCGGCCCACCGGAATCCCCCCTGAGCAATTCACAATCGCTGCGGATCAGATTGCTGCGAGTCCGGATCACCTTACCCACCCTCAGCACCACACCACGCTCTGCCTGGTAGCCACCTGGATGCCCTAGAGCAAAACACCAGTCTCCAGCCCGCGTGCTGCCCGCCGAAGCCATGGAAACAAAAGGCCATGGGCCTTCTTCCTCTATTTGAACCATACCGGCATCTGCAAATTCAAATTTGCCCAGGGTTCGAGCCTTGACTCGACGACCATCGGGCATGATGCAGCGGATGCTTCGGTTGGGTGGCCCACTGACGTGGGCTGCGGTAAGCACCAAGCCCTCGGCTGAAACAATCACCCCACTGCCGCCTTCACCCACTCCGACTGTTGCGGCCATGGATGAGGGAAGTGCCATCTGGACTTTCTGCTGGGTTTGCGCCCATCCCTCCAGATGCTCACCCGCATGTGCAAGGAGCGTGAGTAAAGATCCCCCTATCCACATCCATAGCCAGCTCCATACATGCATGAACCGTGCTTTGCTGGAAAAATTTAACATGATTTTCTTTAGTATGATCACCTTGACGAAAAAGTGGATAACGGACCTACCTCGCACCGATCTCGGACACCGTTAGGGGAGGAGCCAGCTGCCCCCTTCCTTGCGAATCAGATCATGCAGGGAGATGGATCTCCCATCCTCTCTTTTACTGATGTCAGCCGCTTCCATGAAGGCAAACATCTCGACCGTTTCGCGGGCGGTGACGGGTGGTTTACCCGATTTGAAAAAGGCCATGATCTCGCGCACCAACGGTACGTAATTGCCTCCTCCTTCCTGTGCAATGACCGCTTTGCTTCCAAAAACTGTTACCTTGTATGGGGTATGACCCGTCCGCAAGCCGTAGACAATCCCGGTGTTTCCATTCCCCCAAAGCCCGGTGACCACGTCGGTGTTCGCACTGTGGACTCTGGAAACAGAGACACAGCCTGGCCCCATGACCGCAAAGAGGGCCTCTGTAGGATGCACTCCATACCAGAACAAATCCGGATGATGCGGTTCGATGGTGCACGGCCCATAGGAAATGGCACCCTTGAGATCCCCGAAATCACGATTCATGAGCTCGGTGAGGCTGGGATAATATCTCAAGGAGGAACTCGAGAAACACGGCACGTTGGCTTCTTTGGCCAACCGAAAAATTTCGATGACATCCTGTAGGGAACCCGCCATTGGCTTGTCGATGAAAAGCGGTTTTCCCGCAGCAATCACCGGCTTGGCTTGTTCCAGATGCGGCCTGCCATCCACACTCTCGAGAAGCACTGCGTCCACTTTTTCGCAAAGAGCCTGGATCGTATCGACGATTTCCACCTGGAATTCATCTCTCAGCTGCTGCGTGAATCGGCCCACTCGTGAGTAGCTTGCCTCGACATCCTCACTACCTCCCTTGAATGCAGCGACCACTTTGCCCCCAGGAACATGATCTTCCCGGGATGCATCATTCAAAATGCGTGTGAAGGCAATGACATGCGAGGTATCCAAACCAATCATCCCCAACCGAATGGCTGGTTCTTGGGCGCCAGCAAGGGAGAAGGACACCATCGCAAGAAGGAAATAGGGAAAACGAGAGGGCATGGACATAACTCAAACACCCTAACCCTCAAAAGGGGAAAAGCAATCCAACAAGATGGATCCTTGCATGATGGAAACCGAAGTGGATGAAAAGCGGTGATCCACCTCACCCTCAAAGTGTTTTGATTCTTGAAGTCTTCCCCAAAGATGTCCTTCAAAAAGGCTTTGAATTCAACGTAAAATTCCCATAATGCTGGGCTTCTTAAGCGAGGCTTTTACGAAAAGGAATACTGAAATAACTATGGGAAATTTAACCATCAAACCTGCCGAATCCTGCAAATATGATCTTGTGTCCCTTGGGGAAATCATGCTGCGACTCGACCCCGGTGAGGGCCGTGTAAGAACCACTCGCACCTTCGATGTCTGGGAAGGTGGCGGGGAATACAACGTGGCACGCGGCTTGAGACGGTGCTTCGGCTATCGCACGGGAGTCGTCACCGCATTTGCCGAAAATGATATCGGACGCCTTCTGGAAGATTTCATTCTGCAGGGAGGGGTAGACACCTCGTGGATTCAGTGGGTTCCCTACGATGGCATTGGTCGATCGGTGCGTAACGGGCTCAATTTCACCGAACGTGGTTTCGGCATTCGCGGTGCCGTGGGCACTCCGGATCGAGGACTGACCGCAGCCTCGCAGATGAAAGCCGGGGACATCGATTGGGAGGAGCTTTTCGGCAACCAAGGAGTTCGATGGTTCCATACGGGAGGTATTTTTGCTGCCTTGTCCGAATCCAGTGCAGGTGTTGTTGAAGAGGCTGTAAAAGTTGCCCAAAAGCATGGTACGGTGGTCTCCTATGATTTGAATTACCGCCCGTCTCTCTGGAAGGCCATTGGTGGACATGCCAAGGCGCAGGAGGTCAACCGCAACATTGCCCAGTATGTCGATGTCATGATTGGAAATGAGGAAGATTTCACGGCATGCCTTGGTTTCGAAGTGGAGGGCGTGGATGAAAATATTTCTTCCATCGAAATCGACAGCTTCAAGAAAATGATTGAGAAGGCCACAACTGAGTTTCCTAATTTCAAGGTAACGGCCACCACACTGCGTGCTGTCAAGACCGCCACCATCAACGATTGGAGCGCCATTTGCTGGGCCAATGGTCAGTTTCACTTGTCCAGAGCTTATCCAGATCTTGAGATTCTCGACCGAGTGGGAGGTGGCGATAGTTTTGCTTCCGGCTTGATCTATGGGTTCATGGCAACGGAGGATGCCGCCCAGGCCGTTGATTATGGTGCAGCCCACGGTGCACTCGCCATGACCACCCCGGGAGACACATCGATGGCGACCTTGAGTGAAGTTGAAAAAATCATGAAGGGTGGCGGGGC
>MDSZ01184951.1_pt1 | contig 37637 bp, 27 predicted proteins | sample 811201 | NCBI WGS metagenome assembly MDSZ01 (sample SAMN05326647, study PRJNA326480) | marine metagenome | isolation source: seawater | place: Indian Ocean: North | collected 2010
ATGATGATGACGATGATGATGATGATGATGATGATGATGATGATGATGATGATGATGATGATGATGATGATGATGATGATGTCGACGTCACCACGGAACTGTTTTGTGCAGAACGACCCGAACGATTTTGACGCGAAGAGAACGCGGCGGACGATTTGGCGGTTCGTATCGTCGATGTCGCGAGACGTCGTCCGACCGTTTGGCCGAGCGCGCGGAGTGTTGTCGCCATGCCGAGAGAGAGAGAGAGAGAGAGAGAGAGAGCGTACGAGTGCGGTGTTTCTCAAAAATGGAAGAAAAATATCCAAGAAAAAGATGGGGAAAATGCCCCCAAATTAGTCGCACGCGTTTGGCCGCAAAGAAGAAGAAGAAGAAGAAGAAGAAGAAGAAGAAGAAAGCGACGAAGGAAAATGACGACCGAGGAGGTCCTCCCGACGAAAATTTCCGACTTGCGCCCGGGTTGGATCGGAGACGCGCACTTCAGAGTGGTGGAAGAAGTCGTCGCGCAATCGCACTCGAAAGGAGAAGATGTCAACTCTAAGGAATGGAGCGCTCGAACGATGAAAGAATTCGTGGTTGGAGATAGCTCGGCGAAGATCACGTTCAGATGCAGCGATAAGAGGGAAGGTGAGAAAGTCGTCTTTTTTTCCTCGCATGCTCGCGCTTTGGTCGCGTCGTTCGCGGTTCCAAGAGAGGAAGAGAACGCACAAAGTGGTTGAATTTTTCTTGGTGTTTTGCTCGCTTTCTCTCAAAAGATACGCCCACGACGCGAGACTGACTGACCGACCCGCGGTGTTTCTCTCTCTCTCTCTCTCTCTTTCTCTGCTGCCGCTGAACAGCCGAAATGCTGAAACTGAATGAAGCGTATCACCTGAAAAGCGGGAAAATAGAAATGAGTAGAGGCCAAATGCGATTGATGACGGACAGGGTGACGTACGATAAAAGCGCGGTGCACCCGTCTTCGGCGGAGGCGAAGAAGAGGAACGAAGTGTGCGAGGCGAAGGATTGCGGTAAGTTAAATTTGAGCGCATTGTTTTTCGATAAGATTCAATGGCGCGATGAAAACAATTAACAATAATGCAACGCGGCCGTTCGCGTTGTATGTAGTGTACTTATAATATATCATACTATACGTAGACGAGTAGAAAGAGCAAGTTGGTTAAATATCATCGAGAAGTGTAAAACGCTTCATAAATTTTACGCTCAAAAAGAACCATACCTCGACACTACAAATGAACCAGCCACTCATCCAAGAACCAGGAGGAGGTCCCATAGAGCGATACGTCCCTCCGGAACCCTTCTGCGTCGTCTTCGTCAAGCGCTCGTTTCCAATCTTATCGACCCAATTCGAAAGAGTGGACGCCACCCATTGGACGTTAAACTTGTCCCAATTTGTTGGCCACGGATACGCGGATATCAAAGAGTGCTGTTTGTGTGTCAACGGAGCGAATGGTACGTGAGATGTAACGGTATCTCTCACATCTCTCATATAATTTCTCGTGTTATTGTTTTTCCCCAGAGTCGTCCGCATCAAAAAGCCACTTTATAGAAAGTGGTTTCTGCAGTCTTCCATTGTCTTCTCTTGGATTTTACCTCGAACGTTTCCAGCGCTGACATTTTTTTCCTTCTTGTAACACAGTTCTGGATCACTCTACGGCACTTGCCTTATACGTGAAAGGAAGCGGACGAACAAAGGAAAACGATACCAATACGAATAATTTATGGGAATACCGAGGGTGCGTAACCCTTTCGGAACCGTCGAACACGTTCAACTTGACATGGCCGATAGACCCGCAAACCGGCCAATTTTATGAAGACGCCTCGATTGGCGTTTCCTTAGAACCACTCGACGAATGCGTACAAAAAGACGCGAAGATTAGCGGCAGTAAAGAACTTTTTGCGCAAAGAGTCGCGTTAGATTTGTGGAACTTTTTGAAGAGTTTTACCAGCGGAAATGAGACGGAAAATTTAGTCGTTCCCAAGAACGTTTTCGATGTGTGGTACGAAAAGTTTACTTCAAAGTTTAGACGAGACCCGGACTTTTTGACCAGAAATGTGAACGTCGTTTGAGAAAGTCTGATGATAGAATAAAGACTCGCGTGTAGTAATAGCAGTGACAGCAATATTGGTAATAGTAGTAGTTAATTTAGCGCGTGCAAATGCAAGAGTAGAATATTACGAAGACATCAATCGCGCCGCACCGTTTTTGCCTTTTCCTGCTTCGAGTATTCCTCGCACCATTTTCAAAATCTTCCACACATACAAAAGGTACTCTCGCGCTCTCAAAGCACGACAAAACAAAACAAAACAAAGCCTAAGACACGAATACCGATGACGACAAAACCGAAGGCGATAATCTCGCCATCCTTACTCGCTTGCGATTTCGCCAACATGCAATCGGAATCCAAAAAGGTCCTCTCGGTAGGCGCCGATTGGCTTCACTTGGACGTCATGGATGGCCACTTCGTCCCCAACCTTTCCTTTGGCGCACCCGTCATTCAAAGCTTAAACAAACACTTTCCGGAGGCATATTTCGACGTCCACTTAATGGTTACGAACCCTAAAGACTACATAGAACCAATGAAAAAAGCAGGATGCAACATGTTTACTTTTCACATCGAAACCTGCGCCAACATCGACGAGGCGATTGGGTTGTGCGAAGCCATCAAAAAATTGGACATGAAAGTCGGCGTCGCCTTAAAGCCAAAAACGAGCGCCGAAGCAGTTTTCGCCTTAGCAGATGAGAATTTCGTGGACATGCTCTTAGTGATGACCGTAGAACCTGGCTTTGGCGGTCAAAAGTTTAACCCGGAGATGATGCCTAAAGTGAAACAGTTGCGCGAGAAGTATCCCGCGATGGATATTCAAGTCGACGGCGGTTTGAGCGGGTCTACGATTGGTGTGGCGGCCGAGGCCGGAGCGAACGTGATTGTAGCCGGAAGTTCGGTGTTTGGTGCGGATGATGTGAAAGGTGCGATTGATGTGTTGAGGCAGGCTGTAGATGCTGCTTAAGTAGTAGTTTGTAGCAGCGTCGTGGTTCGTATTCATTATATTACTTGTAATAAAAAGAAGGAGAGTCGCCACAAAAAGCAACAACACTTCTGAATTCACTTCTCTCAAATATACACGTATACACAAAAGAAGATGTTGCGAAGAGCCGTGATTTCTGCCGTCGCTTCCACGTCGAAACGATGCTCTTCCGGTGCTACCTCTCCTTCGTCTGTCCATCTTAACCGCATTCATCATCACCCTTTAAAACGCGTGCGACACAACTCGGGAAATGCAAACAAGACCGGTCCAACAAACGAAGAGATGCCGGAACTTACAGCGTTCGATGCGGTCGGTGGATTACTCAAAGCCTCCACTGGAGGCATCGCCGTGTTTGGTTTAGGCGCGGTTGGGGTCATAGGTGTCGCCTCGTTCGCCGCGAACGTGTCGAAACAGTTCATAGGTGATGGTGATAACGAGAAGAAAGAGAAAACGAAAAGAGAGAGTTTGTTGGAAGAATTGAACGAGTTGAAAGATGAAGAGGATACGTGGGGGAATAGACGAAGACAGAGGAAGATTAAAAGAGAGCTGAAGAAGCTCGTGGACGAGATGTAGATTACTGTTATTGATACTGTTGTGCTAGTACGAGTACCATATTTTTGGTAACGTTATCGAAAACTAAATATTCTATACTATTAATCGCTTTTGTTGTTGTTGTTGTTGTTGTTGTTGTTGATGATGATGATGTTGTTGTTGTTGTCTTTGCTTTCATCTTCTTCGTGCGCCGCCGCCGTGACAGCTTCTTTTTCTTCTTCCTCCCTTGTCGTAAGAGGAAGAGAAGGAGAAGAAGAAGCGGGAGCCGAAACCATTTTTCCTTCGACACTGCTGCTGCTCTTTTTCGGCGTGGGCGATTTCGTCGGCGTTATAGCTTTGCCTTCGGCTGCCATCGCTCTCTTTTTCGCTTTCATCAATTTCGCTTCGTCTGCCGCCCTCGCGTCATTTAATTTAATCGACTCCGCAACGACCTCGGCCAATTCTTTCAACTCGTGACCGATAATCTTCGAGTCGAATTTACCTGCTAAGCCGTGCAAACACTCTCGCAACACTTCGCAATCGGTTTTGACGTGTCTTTCGACGGTACCGCCAACCGACTTTCTTTCCTCCCAAACCGTTCTCAACGACGAGGCTAACTTGGCGTCAAACTCTAAGGCGACCACGCCGAGGACGTTGTTCTGATCGTTCTCATCAAACATGCTTCGGACGACCTTAGAAAGCGTGCCGAGTTCTTTTATCAAGCCATTACTAAATTGAGAGGCTTGTTTGTCGAAATCTTCGAGCGTTTCGTTTTCCCAGGCTTTGGCAAGTTGCGGTAACGTGCCGCGGTGGAAACGCAATCGCTCACGAATAATTTCGATGAGCTTCAAATGGATGCGCTCGCAGTGCGTTTCGAAATCGCATCCAACTTTGTCGAGGTTAGCAAAAGCGAGTTTACGCCTCGCGTCTTCGTTGCCGCTCGATGGTGGTTTGCCTTCACCAGCCACAGCCGCGAGGTTATCGCTGCTACCACTACATTTCGTCGTCGTAATGTCTGAAAGTCTCGCTTTCAAAACCGGCGCGAGCGACTGGAACAATCGGAGTGACTGTTGCGTCACCGATAAATGTTTCGCGGTGATGGATCTCAAGTTTGCGCCTTGCATAGCTTGCGCGCCAAGAACTAACACGCAGGCGCCATCGTTGAATTCACTGAGTAATTCGGCGATGCGACGAGCGACGTCTGCTGATAAATTAGGATTACTTTCTGCTATATCGCTGTAATCCTTCAGCGTGCGAATGAGCATCAACGCGGTCGTTGTGGCGACATATTCGATGTTCTTATATATAATTTTCGTCGGTAACGGTTGGTTCTTACCGTCTTCATTGTTAGTGGCGGTGGTTTTATTATTTGCATCCTCTTCCGTTGAAGATGGCGCCATGGATAAGCGATCCAAAAGCTCTTGAAAATGTGCCGGTATCGTCGCTTGCGACCAACTCTCTTGCTCCAACAGCGTCTTTAATTTATCCAACTCGGAGGCATGTTTCACGTTTAAGAATAAGCGCGCTTGAGAATGCACTTGCGAACGTAACGCGACGCACCGTTTCCCATTTTTTCTGTTTGCATTTTCCGCGAGGCGAATGAATGCATCCGAAGCTTTCGTTATTTTCGTGAACGAAGTCGCGTCGAGTTTCGCGTTGATGTGCTTGCGACAACTCAGAAGTCTGGCGAAAAGCATCGCACCTCCATCAATGATTGAATTGGACGAATCGCGAATGGCATAAACAGCTTTGGAAATAATATCTCTCGAAAACCGCTCGTTGGCTTCATCGCGCGCTTCTTTTCGGATGAAATCCATGGAAAATTTTGGAGATTGCAAACTCTTCGGCGTTTCCGGCGTACCAGTACTTTCGCTCGCATTTTCATCGAATTCATTATTGGAAGAGGTAAACACAGACATCAAAACGTCTCGAATGATTTCAGCGCGCTTGAAATGTAAACGCAACATTGTTTTGCTCGCAGCATCGAGCGTTCGGATGTAATTTTCCGAGGAACAATTTTGCAGTGCTAAATAAATATCTTCCATGTTACCGTCGTTGGCGTTTCTATTTTCACCGGCAGCAGCAGTGTTAACTTTTGATGGAGTGGTTGTTTTACCACTAGTACTCGCGACTACTTTCTCGCACACGCGCTCGACGTCCCTTTTCAAATCGCGCAAGATTTCTCGCGAGACTGCGTGAATGGCGTCAACTGTTGGCATGACCGTGCTCGATCGCAACAAGCCACGAAGCGCCGGTAAGATGGATTCCGACACCCGATCGTACTCGCCCTTCTCAAAATTCCCTTCGTTGTCTTTGATGCGATCGTCGATACCTTTTTTTACTATTGTATCGATTTCGTCGTCTACAACGTTCGATTCGACGCGAGCTCGGGAGCACAACTCTGCTGTGATTGCACCTGTGCACTTTCTCTTCGCAATCTCTAAATCTTTCGGAAGATGACTGAAACACGAAAAGACGTTTTTTGTCGTCGACGTCTTCGTTGCCGCGTTGTTACTATTATAACTATTTTTATGAGTCGTGGAAGGCATTGTCGACCCTTTCTCCTCTCCCACTTCTCCCCCTCTGCCGTTCTTCGTTGCCGTTTCAATCGCCACTCTCAAACTCCTCTCGCACTCCTCAATTGCCTCTAAACATTCTGAATACTCTCCAGATTCTAATAGCACGTCCACGTCTACTTTCGTCTGGCGAATATTCTCGATATCTTTCAAAGTTTCCGCCAACCATAAAATGTTATCCCTCCTTCTCGACATCTCTTTCACTTTCGCCGTGGCGTGCGCCGCTCTTCTAAAACTCCTCCTATTATTCGTCCTCAGACCGACGACTGATTTCTTCGTCTCCTCTATCGTCTCTTGCAATTTTCTCGTTTTCGCCATGGCGTCTAGAAACACCTCCGCGCGATCTCCAACACGTTTCATAATAACGCTTTCAACCAAATCTAAGTATTGACCAAGCTGCTCTTGAGCCAACACCGCGCTATTCGCAATGTTGTCGTTGTCCAACGACGTTGCTCCATCATCATTATTATAATTACTCTCCGTTAAATCGCTCACTAAACACGGTAAAATCTCCTCGAACGCCTCCCTTGAGGTTAAATCAAACTCTTCTTGGAAAAAAATTGACGGCACTGAACTCAACAGTTGATTTTGTCTGTGCATCTGCTCCTCAAAGTTGTCTGCGGCGTTACCACCGGAGTCTATCAACGCCGACCCGGACGACGACTTCGACACCGTTCCTCCTCCTTCTCCCGAACTCTTCTTCTTTGCCATCGCTCTCGTTGCCACAAATCTCGCGTACGACGTCCGGATCGCTTTCAGGTACTTCTCAAAATCCGTCGGCGATACTTCTGGCAGCGTCTTTTTAATCACCCCGTGGTTCTTCAATAAAGTGTGTTCGATGTGCTTTTCATCCAGTAAAAGTTTGCTCTCCTTTTCCAGCTTAAGATTCGCACCCCCGCCGCTGCTCCCGCCATTCGTCTCTTCGCTCGCGTACCCGAACAAAGAATACACCGCGGAGGTGACCCCAAAATCGTACGCGTACGCAGAATCTCCATCGTCGTCATTGCGAGGAGGCGTTTCTGACGCAGACGGTGCGTTCAAAACGCTCGTCAAATACGACGTTTCTGCGATTAAATTCTTCCTGCGGCGCTCTTCTACTTCGTCGTCGTAAACGTCGTCGTCGTAAACGCCACCGTCGTTGTTGTTGTTATTATTATTATTATTATTTGCGCCGTCGTCGTGGTCGAGCCCTCCTCTTTCCCGCGTCGTCGTCGTCTTCTTCTTCTTCTTCTTCTCCTCCATCGCCGTGGTTTTTTGGCGTGGAACGACGACGACGACGACGACGACGACGACAAACTCTTTTTTTTGCGCGCTCTTCTTCCAAAAGTTGTGTTGTGCAAACGAAAAAAGGAACCCACCGACCAAAAAAAGAAAGAAAAAAAAAAGAAGAATTTTTGTGTGAAGAAAAACAATAAATAATTCGTTTCCAACAAAACTCTCTCCAATTCATTTCTTTCATTACACGCTGTGTTGAGAGACGCACCACACGCCGCACAAAACAAAGCACCCACCACCACCACCACCACCACGGCCCTCGAGCGGAAGAAGAAGAAGAACTGCTGCTGCTGCTGCTGCTGCTCCTGCTCTTTAAAAAAAAATAATGTCGAGCAAGAACAGCGACGGCCGCGCGGCGGTGCGAAACCCAGAGGAAGACGGGTGGGAACAGAGCGATTTTCCGGTGGTGTGCTCGGATTGCCTGGGCCCAAACCCGTACGTGCGAATGCAAAAAGAAAATTACGGCGCGGAGTGCGCGATTTCCGGACGGCCGTTTACCGTGTTTCGATGGCGACCAGGACACGACGCGCGGTATAAGAAAACGGTCGTGTGCAAAGAGATCGCGCTGGCGAAGAACGTGTGCCAAGTGTGCCTGTTGGATTTGGAGTACGGCATACCGGTGCAAGCGAGAGATGCAGCTTTGGGCGCTATTTCTGATATGGCGGTGCCGAAGAGCGCGGTGAACGTGGAATACGTTACGAAACAGATTGAGGAGAAGTTGGCGGAAGATGGAACCGCGGACGTGACCGGGATGTTGGGAGGGGTAGCTGGGAACGCGGACGATGGGGTTGGAGGGAAAGCGGCGATTGTGAAAGATGCGATGGAACAGTTGACGAGGATGGCGAGGAAGAAGCCGTATTATCAAAAGAATAAGGCACCGATTTGTACGTTTTGGTTGAAAGACGCGTGCACGCGAGCGGATTGTCCGTTTCGACCGTGTAATGGGGACACTCACATGCCCGAACTATCCGCCAATGCGAAGTTTAGGAAGCAGAATATTAAGGATCGATATTATGGGACGAATGATCCGGTTGCGGAAGCGATGTTGGAAAGAGATCGAGAGAAGAAACCGAGTTGGGTGGCTCCAGGGGATCAAACTATCAAGACGTTTTATATTAGCGGCGTAGATGGGGAGAAGGTTCGAGAGGATGATTTGAGAGACGCGTTTTGCATGCACGGGACGTTGAAGAAAGTGCACGTGTTGAAAGAGAAGAAGTGCGCGTTTGTGACGTTCGCAGAGAGAGAAGCGGCGGAGGAAGCGGCGAAGCAAAAATGCGGAGCGCTCGGGTTTGAAATTAATGGCGTAAAGATGAAGTGCTTATGGGGTAAGTCAAAGAGCGAGAGTAAGAAGAAGAAAGGAGGGGGTGGGGAGGATAACAAAGAAAAGAAGGAGAATTTAACAGATGTAGAAAAATTAGAACAGATGCCGTTGCCGACTGGAGGCGCGAAGAAGAAATACGCGAGCATGGACGCGAACGCAATGGGAACCGAGGCAAAGTAAGTAGAATATATATACACCTAGCAGCATGTATGTGTAATAAAACTAATTTAATACAAAAAGTACCAATGGTACCAGGTACCAGTGGTACCAGTACCAGTAAAGAAGAATTATCTAATCAACCAACCGGCGAGGCCAAAGAATGGTAAGAATCGGTCGGTGGCGGAGCAGTTCGGATCGACTTTCTTCGTGAAATAAATTTGCCACAAATAGAAGAGGACGATGTCGCACGTAAACGCGACGGAAACGCGATCTTCGTGCAAAGTTTGCACGTAATACGTCCATCGTTCGACTAAATTGCGCTCTTCGCCAGACGGAACATATCCGTTCGCAAAATACCACAGAGAATACATGCCAACTAACAAACCGTAAATACCAAAACCTTTGCTCAGCAAGCCTTTTTTTCCTTCTCTTCCTTCTCTCGTTCTCGCTTCTTCGTGGATTATTTCTACGTCGTCGGATACGTACGTGGACGTTTCATCTTCTTTTCTATTCTCGCCAATGCTCTTCGCTCTTGTAGCGAAATACGGGAGTAAAGTAGCGTTCGTGAGAAACATAGAGATGGACCAAAACGTGGTCGTTTTCAACTCTCCCCCTTTTTCTTTTCCTAGTTTTGTTTTATCCATCAACAATACCGGAAATAACATAAACACGAATGCCTCGGCAAAGTTGAACACAGCGAGCGTTTCTGGCTGCACTGGGAAATCTGTTGCATTACCGGCAAATGTGATGCCGGCTTCGTTCAGGCCTTGTAAGATAAAGAAGAACTGAACGGAAGAGTTGATGACGTCTTGTAAAACCTCTGGAGAAATTGCCCATCCAGGATATCCTGGAACTGGCGCGAACGGCGGCGATAGGAGTAAGACATACCAGTACGTGGCCGCCGCAGCCCACAATCCTACAACCTCGAACATATTATCGGAAGAAGAGGAAGAGGGCGAAGACGCCATCTCTTCCTTCGCCATCCCTCCGGTCTTCTTCTTCTCCGCTAAAATCTTTTCCTTCACCAAAGGCGCCACGACCCGTATGATTGAAAACGACGCTTCACCTAACTTCATCGGCGACTCGACGACGTCCCTCGCGTAAATCAACTTCCCGCTCTCTTTCGATATCTCATAAAACGAAGCACCTCGCGCATTCGGAAACGGCTCGCCAGCAATTTCAACGTGCCATGTGCATCCAAACGTTAAACTAGACGAAGATGGCAATGATGACGTGCTCCTCTCAATGATGAAATCTAAATCGTTCGGAATCCCCGTGCAACTCTCCTCGAATAATTTTTTCACACTTTCCTTGCCTCTGAATGGCTCTTGGAAGTTGAAATCTTCGTAGACTATATCATCATCGATAAAAGTCAAAGCTTTCGATACGTCTCTTTCGTTGATGGCATCGTACATGCCCCGCACGACTTCTTCAGCTGACAAATTATTCGAAGTCGACGTCGTTGATGATGAGGATGTTTCCATAGCGCTGCTTCTGCACACGAAGGAAGCATCGTCGTTTCTGTTTTCCATTAATCTTGTGTTACGTCTAAAGGATGAGGAGGACGAACATGTTCGAGAAGAAAACTTGATGACGGTTTGGTTCTTCTGAGCGCATTCTGTTCGTATTCGAATTCGTGTCGCTTTTCGGCGAGACGCGCTCGTTCGAGGAACAGCACTCGTCACAGATAAAGTTTTGACTGCGTGCATTCTCAAAAATAGTGACGTGTTCAGATGTCGAAAACAAAAAAAAAGAAGAAAGAGGTTTCGTTTCAACGCGTACGTGTAATAAACATATGAATGATCGCATATTAAAAGTATTACAAACCAGCCTTGGCACATTCCTGAGTCATTTGAATCCAACTGTCCAATTTCTCCCCACCTTTGCCCATTTTATGCGCCTCTCTGCACATGGCGATGCCTTCCTCGACGGACGAGGCTTGTTCCGCCGCTGCCATGGCGACGCCGGCGTTCAAAATCAAAGTTTCCGCGACTGGGCCAGTTTCACCGCCCAAAGCTTCGCGCAAAATCTTGGCGTTTAATTGGGCATCTCCACCGGCTAAATCTTTTAATTCGCACTTTTTGATTCCCACTTTGGATGGTTCGAAGGTGTACGTTTTGACGCCTTCTTTGGTGACTTCCATCACGTCTGCCGGACCGCATGGCGTCAACTCGTCCAAACCCATCGAGTGAACGATTAATGCTTTCTTCATTCCCAAACGCATGAATGAATCTGCCATTAACTTTTGAATACCCGTGGAGTAGACGCCAACTAACGCGTACTTGGAATGCGCCGGGTTTAACATCGGACCTAACAAGTTAAACGCGGTTCTAACTTTCAAGGATTTTCTCACCGGTGAAACTTTCGCCATCGCCGGGTGAAATCTCGGGGCAAACATAAAACCCATGCCGACTTCTTTCACACATTTTTCAATTGCTTCCGGACCAATCTCCACAGCCACCCCGAGAGCTTCCAAAACGTCCGCAGACCCGCAGAGAGAAGACACCGATCGGCTTCCGTGTTTCGCCACTCGAGCGCCCGCTGCAGCGGCCAAGACGCACGACCCAGTCGAAATATTCACCGTCCCCGCGGAATCGCCACCCGTACCAACGATATCCAGAACATCGTCACCGGCGTTCACTTGAACCGCTCTCGATTGCATAGCGCGGGCTAAACCGGCCATTTCGCTGCTTGTTTCGCCTTTTGCTCGTAACAAAACCAAAAAAGCAGCGATCTGATTTTCCGACGCATCCAACAACGCTTCCATGGATTCAAACGCTTCGTCTTCGGATAAATCTTTCCCCTCGCACAAGTTTTCGATGACCTTTTGTAAGTTCACCTCTCGTGTCGCCGCCTTGACCGAGTACGTTTTCGCGGCAGAAGAAGCTCTGATGATGGTCGTTTTCTGTCTGATTGATTTCTGTTGTTGTTGATGATTACGATGATGTTGATGACGATTATGATGAAGCGGTGATTTCGACGACGGTGCCCCGACGCGGAAAGAGATCGTCGCTCCTCGCGACAGCGCAGACGCGGTCGCGTGAGACGTCGTCATCATCGTTATTTTCTTTCTCGTCCACTTCGAGAAGCTGAGGAATAATATATTCTAATATCTCTCGTCTTTATCCAAAACGAAGGAGTTTTTTTTTTCTCCCCTGGGACAAACATTAGAGTTTAGGGTTTTGTTTGTTTTTGAAGAAAGGATTTGGAAGAATTACGAGTAGTGAACAATTACGCCAAAAAGGAGAAGAAGAAGAAGTCTCCTCGCTTTCTGCGCGACGACGACGACGACGACGACGACGACGACGACGACGGGTGTCTCTTCGAAGGCACCGGTGAGAGTGGGACACGAGAGGACGTAAAGTCGCGGAGAAGAAACGAGAGTCGAATCGGAAGAATCCCCGTGTTTCTCCTCTCGGGTCCCACTAAAAATTGAGGAGAGTAGATTAGGAACGCAGAAGAAGAATGAGTTTCGGCGGAGGCGTTTTCGGCGGCGGAGGGTTGCAGCAACAAACGCCGCAAATGGGCGGCGGCGGCGGAGGGTTTGGCGCGCCAAGTCCATCTGGTGGACAACAACAACAACAACAAACGGCACCACAAACGAACCCGAACAACGACATGCTCGTGCAGTCATCACCTCAAGACGGCATCACTTCGTTAAAGTGGTCACCGACGGGGAATTTTTTAGTCGCCACGGGATGGGATAACAAGGTTTTATGTTACGACGTGCAACCGAACGGGCAGGCGTTGCCGAAAGCGGCAATGGAGGCGCACGAGGCGCCGGTGATGGCGTCGGTGTGGAGTCCAGATGGAAGTGCTGTGTTTAGTGGCGGGTGCGATAACCAGGCAAAGAAGTGGGATTTAGGATCGAATCAAACGACACAAGTAGCACAACACGATGGACCGATTAGACACATGGCGTGGATTCCGCAACATAACATTCTGTGCACTGCGAGTTGGGATAAGACGTTGAAGTATTGGGATACCAGGCAGCCGAATCCGGTGAGCGTAGCTCAGTTGCCAGAGAGGTGTTACGCTTTAGATGTGAAACAGAATTTGCTGGTGTGTGGGACCGCAGAGAGGCACATATTAGTGTATAACATGCAGAATCCAACGCAACCGTACAAGCAATTATATTCACCGTTAAAATATCAGACGAGGTGTATTGCAGCTTTTCCCGATCAGAGCGGGTATTTGATCGGGTCGATCGAAGGGAGAGTGGCGGTGCAACACGTAGAGGATAACATGAAATCGGCGAATTTTACGTTTAAATGTCATCGAGAACAGAACGATATTTACGCGGTGAATTCGATTTCGTTCCACCCGACGTTTGGGACGTTCGTAACTGCCGGCGCGGATGGGAATTACAACTTTTGGGACAAGGATTCCAAACAAAGGTTAAAGGCGATGCAAAAAGTGAGTTGTCCGATTTCCTGCGGCGAATTCAACAGAGATGGGACGATTTATGCCTACGCAGCGAGTTACGAGTGGAGTAAAGGTGGAGATAATCCAATGGCCAATCAACCGAATAACATCTATTTGCACTCGGTGGCGGAAACAGAGGTAAAACCGAGACAAAAGAGCCTCGGCAGACGCTAAAAACAAACCATAAATTATTAATAACGAAACAGCTTTTGTACTACAATTCTTTTGTAAAACGTGCATTCTCCCTCTTATTGATTTAAAACGCCGCCTTCGATACCGTCAAAGCGGTCTTCCACGACGGCCAATTCACCACCAAACGCGCATGCTTCGATGACTAAATGTTTTAAATTGTCCAAAGTCATTTCCATCGTTTCAATTTCGAAATAGGACGTTTGTAGTCGAGCGTCCGTTTCTTCCTCGTCTTCTTCGTCTTCACACGCATTTTTTCGTTGCGGATTTTTTTCGTACTCTCTCTTCGATAACGCTCTTTTTGTGCTCGTTTTAGTGATTAACAACTCAAGTTCACGCATACGTTCAGAAAGTTCGTTTGAATTCGACGCTTGAGCTCCGAACAGCGCCTCCACGTGTCTCTCCAAAGCACCTCTGGCTTCGACGGACTCAATACGTGCAGCACGTGCCCGAACTTCCGGATCCAACGATTCAATGTACGCTTTGAACGAGTACAATTGTGGCTCAATGCATGTTCGAGTTCCGGCGGCTTCATCGACGACGCAGAATTCGTCTTTTCTGCTTCTTCCTTTAGTTTTCCCGTGCACAATGTCATTTTCGCGTTTGCGCAATCGAGGTTGCGCACGAAAGTTGAGCGTTCTCTTCAAACCGTTTTTACTTTGGGGTGGCGAGATTAATTTTTTGCTGTTGTGTTCTGTTTCACTTTCTTCATCGTTCGTTAAGGCCATCGTCTTCTCCGAAAACAATCGCTCGACGTTGTATCTCTTTTCCACTCGGCGTAAAAAGTACCCATACGCCGCTGATCTCTGGTACACGTGCGCCAACACAACTTTTGGTATGTATTTCTCGAAATTCTCGGGATTTAACCCACCATTCGTAGACACATTACTCAAAACGCCAATCAAATGTTTGTTCAAAATGTCCTCCGACCCGGGCGGTAAAAACTGCGACGATAACACTTGACATCTTTTGACCAAACCAGACCGCCTTAAACGCACATTTTCGAAATCGTGCGTAAGTTCGACGCCTTTCATTGCTTTCTTTTTCGCGATGCATAAATATAAAGCGTCCTCTACTTCGCGTTTTTTTCTTAACCGCGAAAATGCTTGATCTGAAAACATGCCGCTCGCGAAAATATCAACTTCTTCATTAGAGTCGCCGGTCGACTCAGATGAAGGAATCTTTTTCTTCTTCTTCTTTGTCGGACTGCTTCCAGTCGGTCGGCTGCTCAAATTTTCATTCATTTCTTTGTTGTTATCGATAGTATTCATGCGTCCAATTGATGATGATGATGATGATGATGATGATGATGAACTCGACGGCGACGCCGCGTTTGTATTTTTGTCCAATTCTCTTTCTTCCACCCACGCTCTTAACTGCTTGTCCAGCTCCTCCTCGAATCGGTTCGGGTCGCGTTCTAAGACTTTCTTCAAGTGAGTGCCCACCGCGCTGGACGGCTCCAACGGAGACAGTTGGAATTCAGATGCAATCGCAAGTTTCTTTTCTTCTTCGGAAGAAGACGAAGACGCCGAAGACCCAGCAGCGCGCGCGCGTTTCCCTCGTCCTCGACGGTGTCCTCGATGACTGCTGACCTGTCGCGAATTCCCCATCATCATCATCATCATCGTCGGCATCATCATCATCGTTTTGTTCTTGTTCTCGCTCGTGGAAAAAGGCTTTCCGTTTTTTCCGCTCGACGGAGCGATGAAAGAGGCATTATTCGCGTTCGACGCGGCGAGTCGTGCCAACGACGTCATCCTCGCGCGATACGTGCACCGAACACCCCGAGACCTTTCCCCGAATCTGAAGTAACCCCCTTTTTTTTTCTGCTTTTTCCCGGGTAAATTAGACGAGAAAAAAAGAAGAAAAAAATGAAGAGATGGTGCTTCCCGTTCCTTTCGTTTTCGTTTCGATGACGATGCCTCGCGTCGTCGTTATTGTTCTTGTTCTTGTTGTTCTTGTCCTCGCGTGTGGTCGCGATGCGCGTTTTTTTGCCCTCGCGCGATGATACCAGACACCACCGGCGGCGCAATGCGTCAAAAGAAGGAGGAATTTTCTTTTTTGGATTGCCTTTTCTTTCTTCTTCCCCTTTTCGACAAGTTTTTTTTTTTAGAGAGAGAGGGAAAGAAAGGACGAGATGGACCTGTTTTTTTTTTTGTTTGTTTTTTCCCTCCGCTTTTTTGTTTTTTGGATTGGAGGAGAAGTTCAAAAGGAGAGATGATCGATCGATTGTTTCGAGCTTTGAAGGAACACCCCCACATTAGAGAAAGTCGCCCAACAAAAGCTTGGCAAAAGAGCTTTTTGGCGGAAGGGACGAGTGGCACCGGGGACGAACGAGACGAAGACGAAGAAGACGACGACGAAGAATGTTTGCATTATCGCGTTCGAGCGCCAACCGCGACGGCGTCTCTGGGGCGGTCGCGTCGTCGTCGTCCGCGTCGCGCAAGAAGCAACGACGACCGAGAGAACAACAACAACAACAACAACGACGACGACGACGACGACGATGTCATCGACATCGCGAGGAGAAGAACGAGGATAAAGCGGCCGATGGGAACACATCGAACAGACGAACGGCGATGCTCGGAGCGGTGACCATGGCCACTGCCGCGGCCGCGATGATGGAAACGCCTCGGCGAGCTGAAGCAGCGATGACGTCTTCCGTGCCGAAAACGGGGAAGAAGTCATTACGAAACGTCGTCGAGTTGACGCCGGAAAATTTTAAAGACTACATCTCCGCGGACGCGAAAAAACCAACTTCGAACGTGTTCGTGGAGTTTTACGCGCCGTGGTGCCCGTTTTGCCAAAAGTTGGAACCGATATGGAACGAGTTGCCGAACGAGTTGCGAAAATACGGGAATGAGACAACCGTCGCAAGAATGAATGTGGACAAGTATACAGATTACGCGAGAGCATATGGAGTGAGTGGATTTCCGACGTTGATGCTGTTTGAGGCGGGGAAACCAGTTGGAGCGAAGACTGGTTTGATTGATATGCAAACGGCTCTGAAGTACGCGGGAGTGTCGCAAGAGAAATTGGGCTTGTTCGCCGGACCAAACAAGGCTTTGGATATTGTTTTAACGAAAGATCAGGTGGAAAATGCTAGGAAGGAGTTAGATGTCGTGAGGAAAGAGGTATCGAGTGGGTTAGTCGGGGAGTCTAGAGATAAAGCGCTTTCGGCGTTGAACGTTGTAGATGGCGTTTTTGTTAGTCAGCTGTGATTGTACCTATTATTATTATTATTTCTATTTATACATTTTCTTCTTATTTGTATTGCGTTCGTTGTAACGATCCTTCTTTTGGCAGTATCTCAGCAAACTCAACATCGCGCTTTGCGAGACGCCTTGAATTCTACTGGCGTGGCCAAGCGTTTCCGGTCGAACGCTTGCGAGTTTCTCTTTATCCTCTGCCGATAATCCAAACACGTCGTCGTAGTTTATATCCTCTGGAATGATCAACATTTCATCTTTCTTCATGTCCAAGACGTCTTTGGATTGACGTTTGATGTAATTTTCGTAGTACAGATCCGTCGAGGCGAGTTCTAGGGCCGAGTTATCTTTATCAGCTATTTCGAAAAGCTCCTGTAAGGCAGTTTGGGCGTCTTTCTCTTCGTCGTAAATACTGTTCTCTTTCTCCGCTTTCGCTTTGGACATTTGCAAAAGCGCGTTCATGATTTTCCCAATCTCCTCACCACTTTGAATGACCTCTGGCGGAGAAATCAAGCGCCCGTGTCGAGCATCTGGACACTTCGTGCATCCAAATTTTATCCATTTCTTTGCCTGTTGCCGAAATCCATTCGTATTTTTCAAAAGATGAATCGCTCTGTTGCTCAGATTTTCTCTCTCCATGGCTAACTGATATCGCTCTGCCGAAACGAGTCCACACTCGTGACCGATTTTCGTTAATCGAATATCCGCATTGTCCCCTCGAATCGATAAGCGACGCTCCACTCGGCTCGAAAACATTCTGTACGGTTCTGTAGCACCTCTAGTCGTTAAATCGTCCGCTAAGACGCCGAGGTAGCTCGAGTCTCGAGACAATTCAAGTGGGTAGTCGCGGTCGGCGGCGTTGGCACCAGCCAAGATGCCTTGCACAGCGGCTTCTTCGTACCCAGTCGTCCCGTTAATTTGTCCCGCAAGGTATAACCCTTTCACTTTTTGAACCTCTAAAGTTCGTCTGAGCTCTCTCGGATCGACGTAATCGTATTCAACCGCGTATCCCGGACGAAGCATTTCGACATTTTCTAAACCGGGGATCGAACGGAGCATGTCCAACTGCGTCTCTTTCGGAAGCGAATTCGAAATACCAGCTGGGTATATGATATCACTCGCTAAACCTTCCGGCTCGAGCCACACAATGTGGTCACGATTCGGAAACCGTCTGACTTTTGATTCAATCGATGGACAATAGCGCGGCCCAGTTGCGAGATTTTCATCCGCATAGTTCGGATGCGACACGATCACTTTTTCCGTCTCCGCGTTCGTACTCGTGCTGTGACACGATACTTGCTCTTGCGACGGCATCCAAGGCGCTTTAGTAGACGATGAAGATAAGTTATAATACGAAAACGGTTCCGGAACATCGTCTCCTTTCTGCTCATCGCACCGACTAAACTCGATGGAGGATTTTCTCAACCTCGGCGGCGTCCCGGTTCGTAATCTTCCCATTCTCAAATTCAACCCATACAACGAATCCGCCAACGACGACGAGGCCGTCGACGCTAAATTATCTGCTCGTTCCGTGACGTTCGAAGATATCCGCCCGGCGTTGAACACTTTCTCGCCGCCCCCCAAGTGAAGCACGCCTCGTAGAAACGTCCCGGTTGTTATCACGACGGCTTTAGCAAACACCGACGTACCATCTTCCAATCGCACTCCTTTGCACGTTCTACTTTTGTTGCTATCGCTATTACTAATATTAATATTCTTCCTTCTACTACTATTACTACTCTCTTTCCGTTCTTCTTCTTCTTCTTCTTCAATCAACAATCCGCTCACGCACGCGTCCACTACGGTTACGTTCGGCAACTCGCCCACTAATTTTTGCATGTGTTTCTTGTACAACTCTCGATCCATCTGCGCGCGTACGCCTCGGACCGCTTTTCCTTTGCTCCAGTTCAACACTCGGAATTGGATCCCTGAATCGTCCGCAGTTTTTGCCATCAGACCGTCCAATGCGTCGATTTCTCGCACTAAAGTCCCTTTGCCTAAACCGCCTATGGATGGGTTGCAAGACATTTCTCCTATGGACTTCACCGGTTGTGGAGTTATCAGCGCGACTCGACTACCTCTACGATTCGCCGCGGCGGCGGCTTCCGTACCAGCATGACCGCCACCAACGACGACGACGTCGAATTGATCGTTATTGTTGTTTGTGAGTGGACGTAAGTTGTTCAGGAAGCGTTTGTTGTTGAATGCGTTGATGTTCGTTAGTTGTTGTCTTCCAGAAAGAGAGACGATGAACGTCATCAACTTGCGCTGTTGCGTAGCAGCCGCTCTTCTCATTATGACGATGACATATTACGTGCGATGCTATGTACCAACGTGTGATAATTTTGGCGTACTATTATAAGTGCCGAAAGTTCGTGTGTGAATTACAATTTCTTCTATTTTTCTCCTTCTCCCCCGTCTAAAAAAACGTACTTTTGCAGATATCCCGACCATCGTAACCGTCGATCCATTTCTCCTTCCCTGTAAGTATACAATTGTTTAATATATAAATAATTGCAATAGTAGGTATATATATAATCTATAACATTATGTGAAGACTTACGGCTTCTTGGACGCTTTGATACCCGCGATGGCAGCGGCATAATCTGGGGAGTTGAAGACAGCGGAACCGGCGACCAAGGCATTCGCCCCAGCATCAATGACCTTGTACGCGTTGGCCGGGGAGACGCCCCCATCAACCTCAATCCACGGGTTCACGTTGTGTTTGTTGCACAACGCCTTAATCTCTTGGATCTTTTGCACTTGCGATTCGATAAAGGACTGACCGCCGAAGCCCGGGTTGACGGACATGACCAAAATCAAGTCAACGATGTCGATGATGTACTCCAAGCACGTAATCGGGGTCCCCGGGTTCAACACGACGCCCGCTTTGCAACCCAAGTCCTTGATTTGACCGATAGTTCTGTGCAAGTGAATAGTACTCGCACCTTCGGCGTGAACGGAGATGATGTCCGACCCCGCTTTCGCAAAGTCCGCCACTCTCAACTCCGGCTCAACAATCATCAAGTGCGTATCCAAAACCTTGTCCGTGACTGGTCTCAAAGCATCAACAACCAACGGGCCAATGGTGATGTTCGGCACAAATCGACCATCCATGACGTCGATGTGGATCCATTCCGCGCCGGCTTTATCCACCGCTTCGACTTCTGCGCCTAAGGTCGCAAAGTTCGCCGACAAGATGGACGGGGACACGATGACGGAATTCTTGTCGCACGCGTCGACTTTAGCGTTGGCGACGACTTGCAACGCGCCTCTTTTGGACGACGTCGTCGGCTTCGCCGTAGAAACGCGCAAGGCTTGAGTGTTGGTAGCGGTGTGCGAGAACATTGGTACGTACGTGCGGTTGTGATATATAAAGTGACGAAAGGGATCGATTGCGCAAAATTGTTCTCAGAAGTGGGTTTTATTGGGAGCCACGAACACGGAAAACACCACACAAAATCGATCGCACGGCGGCGAACCAGATAAGATGACTCTTTGTTCGTACAACATCGCAAGCCAAATTTTTAAAGTGCCACGACGCAAAAAAACAAAAAAAAAACAGAAGAAGAAGGGGGAGGAGAAGACCGTGACTTTCTTTTGTTTTTTTCACTTTTCGAAGGAAAGGACTCGATCGAGAATGGAAAAACAACGGAAAAAAAAAGGGAAGACCAAAAGAGAATTGGGAGAAAAAAAAAAATCGTCCCCACAATCTGCGCGTCGAACAAAGAGAAGACAAAGGCTTCCGCCCAACACGCGCGCACATTTAGTAGAAGTGAACCGAGCGTAACTATGTTTACTTTATCCACTTCCGCGACGGTTTCATCGGTGCGTGCGTCGCGTCTTTTATGCGTTTCGGCCTTTTCGAATGGCTGCCATGTCGCGCTCTCGCTTGTGTCTTTCTTTTGCGCGAAAACCTGAAGGAGGGGAGATTTCTTTTGTGTCGCTAGTGCGCGCGAAGGAAAAGGTACCAGATGCGATGGTTTTCTCGGGAAGAAAGAGCTCGAATTGTGCGGAGAAAAAACCTTTTCGTGTTCGCTCGAAGTCTTTTGTCCCGCGCGCTCTCCATGAGGGCGCGATAGAACGACGCTGCGAATGAAAGCGGTCGAGCGGTGACGGCTTACATTTTATCCGTGTTTTTGGTGCGGGACGTCTCCAAATTTTCTTTAATCGTCTTCTCTTCCAATACTAACCGGTTCGTTTCTTACTTTCTTTCTGCATTGAAACAGGCGCGATTAAGCACCACGACTTCGTTTAGACGACAATCTCAACAACCGAAACGCGCCTCTGCCTTTACGGTTCGTGCTGCCGACGACGACGACGACGATAAAAACGATGAAGCTGCGGACGAGTTTACGGGTTTGAAATACACAAAAGCATCTGAGTTTGCCAACATGTCCAACGAACAAATCTTGAAGGAAGTTGAGGCGACGAAGAAAATGTTGTTCAAGTTGAGAGTGAAGCAATCGACGAGGAAGGCGTTCAAAGGACATCACTTTGACATTTTGAGAAAGAAAGTTGCGCAGTTGTACACAGTTCGTAGACAAAGAGAAGTCGCCGAGGGGGTATCCAAGAGAGACTCTAGAGAAATTATGAGACAGGAGAGAAAAACGAACATGTACATTTAAGAGAAGAAGGAAGAATTCTTGCCATATGTACCTATTAGTTAGCGTTTTGATATCAAAATTAATTATTACACAGTAGTCTATCTTTATTATTATAAATCTAAGCCGAACGCTTTGACGGCAAACTCAGTCAGGTCTCTCGTGATTAAAACTCCGCCGCTAATCAACAAGAAGAGCACGCCGGCACCGGTGATGGATTGCTCCGTCTCCTTTTGCATTTTCTTCCCTCGAATGGCTTCGATGATTAATAACAACAAAAATCCACCATCTAAAGCAGGCAACGGCAGTAAGTTGACGATGGCTAAGTTGATGTTTATAACCGCACCGAACTGGAACAAGCCGGAGATGTCTTTCCTGAGAACCTCCGCGCCGACGGCGACGATGGCTAACGGACCGGAAACTTGATCTTTTGATTGGCTGAAATTCGTAACTAAGCCAGTCAACGATTTACCGACGAGCGTGAACAATCTGCCAAACTCTTTCGAGGCTAATTTGATGGAATCCACGGGACCTTTTGCCATTTTCGTATACAACACCGAGTTCGCCTCGAGTCTCGTACCTACTCTTCCTTCTAAAGTCTTCGGCATCTCGTCTGGAATTAAGATCAAATTGACCATTTCACCCTTTCGATTGACGACGACGTCGAGTTCTTTGTTCGCCGACGCTTTGATCTTGTTCACGACTTGACTGACTGTTTTCGCATCCGCCTCCAAATCTTCGCCATCGATGCGCAAAATGATGTCCCCTCTTTTGAATCCAGCCGACTCTGCCGCCGAGGGCGAAACGAATCCTTTGACGACCACTCCTGGTGTGTATTTAGCGTACGTCAGACCAATAGTGTTCGCCTGCGTGAGTAAAATAGCAAACGCAAATATGCAATTGGCGAAAATCCCAGCCGAAACAACAATCGCTCGGTCTTTCACCGGTCTGTTTCGTAACAAATCTGGATCGTCCGGCGGGTATGGACAGTCCTCGTCGTCGTCCGGAAACGCAACAAATCCACCCAACGGTATCGCTTTCAGCGAATATTCTACCTTATCCCCTTGAAACGAAAATACACTCGGTCCAAACCCGACTGCAAATTTGTTCACGTGTATGCCTTGCGTCCTCGCAGCGAGAAAGTGACCACTCTCGTGTACAAAAATGATAGTCGCAAGAACCGATAACGCCTGAATGACGGACCCAGGCCCTTCCAAATCAAAGTTTGGTGCAAGCGTTACTCCGAGTGGGAGCATAAACGAGCTCAGTATGAGCGTTTTGTTCATTTCAATGCGATCCATGAATGTTGTCATCATCTTCTTCGATATTCCTTTTTCGAAGTTCATCGTATCTTCCTTTTCTTCTCCTGAGGAGGAGAGGGAGGAAAACGACGAAGAGCATAACGAAGAGCTCGCTCGTCGTTCCCCGTCGTCGTCGTCGTCGTCGTTATTACGCATGACTGCATTCGTAGCGCATTCCATCTCGTCGTCCGCGCACGAGAAGCACACCATTCGTTTCTCCTTATTCTCGCGAAGAATTGTCGTCGTCATCATCTTGGAACGCACGCGCACGATTCTCTCGCCGACGCTCTTATTCATCGCGCTTCTTCTCCCTCCTTTGACGGAGAACGACCGCGACGGCGTCGTCGCGGTCATCGAAGGCGTCGACGAAGAAGACATCGACGATACCGTCGTCGTCGTCGTCATCATCGTATCTTTCTCTCGTCGGTCTCTCTCGAGAAGAACGACGCTTCTGAGAGAGAGAGAGAGAGAGAGAGAGAGAGAGAGATTACGAGAGCGTCGTTTTAATCGCGCGGAGAGAAAGGCAAGCGTCGTCCTCCTTCGTCCTTTTTCATTGGCCCTTTTTTTTCGTCGTTCAAACAAAACACCCCCATCGGGGCGAGAGGAGAGTGCTCTCATCTCTCTCTCTCTCTCTCCAAAAGTAAAAAAAAAAAATCAGAAGGCAAAAATTTTCGCTCGCGAGACGACGACGACAGTTACGCGCGTCGTCGTCGTCGTCGTCGCTTAAGTTTCAAAAAAAAGGCGCGCTGCTCTTTGCGCCTCGTGTACCCACCACCACCACCACCACCACCACCACGCGAACGCGCGCGCGCCGAAGAGGTGCGGGGCGAAAAGAGAGAGTCGGCGACGGACGGACGGGCCCCGCGTCTCTCTTTTCTCGCGCTTCTTTGGTGTCCTCGAGAGGCGTTCTGTTTAACGCGCGGAAGAGCGAAGAGACGGCAATTTATCCGGAGACGTGGAGGATACGAAACCGTTTTAAACGGAAAAAGATTTCGACGCGAAAACGAGAGAAAGAGAGAGCTGGGAGGGAATTTGGAAAAGAAAAGAGCGCGCTGGATAAGAGAGCAGAGGACGCATTTCTGTGCGGGCTGATTCGTACCTTTGCGTGACTTGGAGTTTGTTCTTCTTTGCATCCGAACGCGCCGGTTTTGGAATAAATTCGAAGAAAGATGTCTCTTCCCAGTCTCCCGAGGCAACCAACTTCATCATCAAATACACCCAATACTAATAATACTAAAATAATCAGAAATGCGAAAACTGGGAACGAATACGCGATTTTCTCTTCGGAGAACAACCAACCAATCGGTCGCGGATCGTTCGCAACTGTTTGGAAAGGTCGAGACGAGAAAACGAGAGCAACCGTGGCAGTCAAAGAAATGTCCACAAAAGGTTTGCAACCGAAACTGAGAGAGGCGTTGGAGTTGGAGATTACCGTGTTGAGGAATGCGAATCATAGGAACATAATGACGTTGGTAGACGTGGTGGACGATTTACGAACGGAACAGGTGTATTTAATATTGGAGTATTGCGCTGGCGGAGATTTGTCTGAGTTTATTCGGAAACGAGGACGCGTGAGTGAAGCTGTGGCAAAACATTTCATGACGCAGTTGGCGAGCGGTTTATCGGCTATGCGTTTACAATCATTAGTTCACAGAGACTTGAAGCCGCAGAATTTATTGTTAAGCGAGAGATCGTCGAGGGCGACGTTGAAAATTGCCGATTTTGGGTTTGCGAGGTACATTCAACCGCACGGAGGGATGGCAGATACTGTGTGCGGGAGCCCATTGTACATGGCGCCAGAAATCTTGAAGTATAGAAAGTACGACGCGAAGGCGGATTTGTGGAGCGTTGGAGCGATTTTGTTCGAGATGGTCGTTGGGAAGGTACCTTTTACGGGACAAAACCAAGTGCAGTTGTTACACAACATCGAACGGTCGGATGCGAGAATACCCACGAGAATTGCCGAGACGCTTTCGCCGGAGTGCGTCGCTTTGATGAGGTCGCTTTTACGGAGAGATCCAAGAGAACGTCTCGGTTTTGACGCATTTTTTAATCATCCATTTTTTATAAGCAGCGGTAGTAGTGGTGCAAATGCTTCTACGAAGAATGATTCAGCGGCGTCGACTGCAACAGCGGCAGAGCTTTCGGTGGCAATGAGCGTAGATATTAACATTAATAGCAATAATACCAGCAATAATACTAATAATAGGAAAATGTCGTCGGGAGGAAGCAGCAATGAAGACGGGGACATGCAATTTCAGATGGATTCGATGAACGAGGCACAACTGAACGTCAACAACAACAACAACAACAACAACAACAACAACAACAACAACACTTCTCTGAAGCAAACGATTGTAGAGGAGGAAATTGCACCAACGAGAAGCTTTCCCATCGAACTGAACAATAATAATTTTCTTCAGCGAGAAAATTCCATGTTGTCGTCTTCGTACAAGTGCTTTGGGACGTCTCCTTCGGAGGTCGTGAGAAATGAAATCGCGCTCGCAGCGCGAGATTTGCGTGGAGGGCGTAAGAACGTAGGAACAGTAGCAACGACAACAATGAAACGGTGTTCTTCTTCGCCTCAGCAGCAACAAAATGTGATCGCTAAGTTCAGTCCTGGTTCGCCACCGTCGATGGCCTTCACCTCGGATTCTCTAGAAATCGATGACGATGATTATGTCATGGTGACATCTCCGGGAACTGGATTCGTTCCAAGAAATCCCGCACACACCGCTTGTTACCAAACGCCACCAAGACTCGGGGCATCGCCGTTATCAAGAGGTACGAGTCCAAAAGAACCCTCTCCAACTGGGATGAATGTTCATGAACAGCAAAAGAAGAAGAAAGATGCCGAGGTCATCGTTGCATCGGCGAATAGTGAATCGTCGTCGCTCAAAACATCGATGTTGGCCTCATCTCCGTTGGCATCTTCACCAATTCTATCACCTTCGCAGTTATTAAGCAAATCAACCACGAATCAGCAAATGATGAGGAAAATATCGAATGGGGCAGGAACTTTGTCGTCTACTTCGCAACCATTTTCGTCCCGTGGTACGGAACCATTCGCGAAAATCATGAGCAACATGGATAAAGCAAAGCTTTTGGAACGCGCGGCTGCGTGTTTAAGAGACGCGAGTGCGGAGCACTGGAACGCTGGAAGCAGATTACACGCTTTGAGTGTTGGTTTAATCTCCCTAAACGCGTTGGATGCGGCACATGATCTCATTAATGTGGCATGTGAAGAGATTAAGATTCCTTCTACCAACAACGAATCCACGGCATCTTCAGATGTAAGCGTGGGAGGCGCTCCGATATCCATGAGTCCTTCGAGTTTAGACGAATATGTTTCGCAAATTTCGTTGGCAAACTCAGCTGAGAGTGCGGATAGTAGTGTCATGATGACGAATGCTCCTACGAGAAATACGAACAAGGCAAAATATGCCGAAGCAACCGCGATTAAGAAGCGCATCAAAGCCGCTTTCATGAAAACACATGCTCGATGCGAAAAAGCCACAAAAGGTATCGCCAACTATGGCGTAGACGCGAAATCGTCCTTACCTGATGGTTTAGAGCTCGCACACGATCGTGCTTTACAACTCACCCGCGCGGGAGCCGTAGAAGAACTCGTCGGAAACTTCAACTTGGCCACGGCTTCGTACGGCGAAGCGCAGACACTTTTGCTGTTTCTTCTGATGGACGAAAGCGGGTTGCGTAAAAGAAGTAATAATAGAAACAGCGCCGGAGAGGACTTGAAGCGCATCGCCGCCTTTGCCGAAGCCGTCAGCCGCCGCCAAATCGCTGCCAGACGTTAAACAGAGAGAAAGAGAAGAGATATATGTATTTATTTTTGCAATACGAAAACAGGAAAAGAGAGAGATTTGAAATGAGGTGAGACGTGGCGCCCGAGAGCGCTCGTGAAAACGAGCGGTAGTGAACTGAGAAGGAGAAGAGAATGCGTTATACTATAGTAGAGAAGAAACGGGCAAGAGAGAGAAAGAAAGAAAGTGAAAACCCAAACTCTTTCTCCCTCGTGCTCACATGTAATATTAGAGATATTTTCAGCATTTTTTTTGTGTTCTCCTTCTCTTTCTCTCCCTTCTTCATAAAAAAAACTATGGATCCATAAGGAACTCTGAGCCGCCACCAAATTCAGAAATAAAACACGATGAAGTTCGATGTCAACATCCTCCGGTACATCGAAAAAGACACGTTTCGAACTCTAGTCGCGGTGGAGATGGGCATGAAAAACCACGAAATCGTTCCGGTACAACTGATAAACGCCATCGCCGGTCTCAAAAAAGGCGGTGGGTACAAGCACATTCGCGAGTTGTTGAAACACAAGTTAGTCCACCATGACAACTCGAAATACGATGGGTATAGACTAACACCTTTAGGATACGATTTCTTAGCCATAAAAGCGTTCACGATGAGAAATCGAATCAGTGGTGTGGGGAGAAGAATTGGTGTAGGGAAAGAATCAGACGTGTACGAGGTCGTGAACGATGAAGGGAGGCTCATGGCGATGAAATTACACCGGCTTGGTAGAACCAGTTTCAAGGCGGTGAAGAACAAACGGGATTATTTACATCGACGCACGAGTTTCAATTGGTTATATTTAAGTAGGTTGTCTGCATTGAAAGAGCACGCGTTCATGCAAGCGTTGCACGAAAGAGGATTTAACGTTCCAGAGGCAATTGATTTGAATCGACACTGTGTGTTGATGGAGATGGTGGATGGGTACCCGCTGACGCAAGTGAAGAAGATGATGTCTCCGGGGAAGGTGTATAACAGTTGCATGCAAGAGTTGAAGAAGTTGGCGTTATGTGGGTTGATTCATTGCGATTATAACGAGTTTAATATAATGATGCATTTGGAAACGTTGAAAGTGACCGTGATTGATTTTCCACAGATGGTATCGATTCATCACCGAAACGCCAGGATGCTTTTCGAGAGAGACGTGGAGTGTTTGCATAAGTTTTTCTTGAGACGATACGGATACGACGCCGAATTGGACGTTATGGGTGAATCTGATCCTGATTTTGATGAGATTCTGAAGGAGGTCGCAGAAAAAGAGAAGAACGGAGAGAAGTTGGTCGATTCGCTTCTCAAAGCAAGCGGGTTCACCTCAGAACAACAAAAGATGATAGACGAGGTGATGGCAGAAAGAGAGGAAAGAGCGAAGGAGAGGGCGCTCAATAGAAATAGCGATGGAGAATATAGCAGTGAAGAAGGTTTTGATGAGGAATCAGAGCACGAAGAAGAAAGTAGTAGCGAAGAAAATGAAGTGTCCGAACCCAATGAGCTCAAAGAAGACGAGGAAGAAAAAGAAGACGAATTTCACGATGAAGAATTAAGCCTGAATCCTGAGGAAGTTTCCAAGTTAGCCTCGCAAGTTGAAGCGATGTTGAACGATCCCAACGCACCTGTGCCGAAATACGAGGACGAAGTTGGACCTTTAATTCGTGAAGCTAGAAATAAGAGAGATAAACTCGCGAAAGATGGAAGGCCGGTACAGCCAGCGCCTTCAGCGATGACGGCGTCCTCGATTCGAAGCCGAGCAGATTTAGGGAATAACCCGGAACTTATTCGAGCAAAGTTAAAAGCGGAAAAAGCGAAGAAGGCGCTCAAAGGTGCAGGTCACGTGCAAACGCGAAACTTTATGAAAGATAAGAGTGGAAGAAGAGGCGTGCGCGGGCACAAACAAAAAGTCGAAGTCGATCCGTTTTGGGGGTAATACTATATGTTAAAATCATTGCGCTGCTGCTTCTTCCGTCGCTCTAAACCGTAAATATTCTTTCATGAACGGGTCAAAATTCCCGTTCAACACACTTTCTGTGTCGGCAGTCTCCCATCCAGATCGCACATCCTTCACAACTTTGTATGGGTGCAACACGTAGTTCCGAATTTGCTCGCCAAACTCCGCTTTGACCACATCACCCCGTATCTCCTTCACGTCTTGCAAACGTTGTTGCTCTAAAACAGCCGCCAATTTTGCTTTCAAACGTACCATCGCTTTCGCTTTATTCATCATTTGAGACCGGTCCTCGTCGCACCGCACAGTAATATCTGTCGGAATGTGTCTTATTCTCACCGCCGTTTCTACTTTATTCACGTTTTGTCCTCCTGCCCCGCCCGATCTCATCGTTGTAATCTCTAAATCTTTCTCCGGAATGTTCATCTCCCCAGCCTCTTCGCTTTCATCTTCAAACAAAGGGCACACGTCCACGGCTGCAAATGACGTCTGGCGACTCGAATCGCCCTTCTTAAATGGCGACAATCGGACGAGCCTATGAGTACCTTTCTCCGAACGTAAAAATCCAAAAGCGTACGTTCCTTCAATTTCAATCGTGACGGATTTAATTCCCGCCTCTTCACCTTTATTTCTACTCGTAATAGTCGCTTTAAACCCTCTTTTTTGCGCCCAATTTAAATAGGCTCTTTCCAACATTTCCGCCCAATCCTGCGCATCTGTCCCTCCTGCTCCGGCGTATATAAACAACTCGCTCCCTAATTTGTCGTACTTCCCACCCAGCATTTTCTCCGTCTCAAACTCCGAGAGCATCTCGTTCAACTTAATCGACGATTGAATCGCTTCCGTCCGTAAGAGTTCGTAATCTTCATCTCCACTTTTATTCTCGTCGCCGCCGTCAGAGTCTGGTTCCTCCTCCAACATCTCCAACGATAACTCGACGTCGTCCCTCGTCGCTTCCACCAGCTCTGCTCTTCTTAACTGCGACTGCACAAAGCTCAACTCTTTCGTCACCTTCTTCGCTTCCGTTTGATTCGACCAAAAGTCTGGATCGTTTTGTTTCATCTCTAAACTTTCTTTCGATTTTTCCAGCTTCGTCTTGTTCAGAATTTCTAGTGCAGCATCAGCTCGTTTTCTTAAACTCTTAAATCGTTTCCGGAGGATGTTTGGAGAATCCTCGTACGTGGGCGTCTCGTCGCCGATGCTCGACGTCTCTGTCATCGCGGACGACGCGGACGCGAAACACTTTCTCTCGCTCTTCCCGTGAACAAAAATCGATGACGTCGCGGAAGAAAACAGAGAACGCGTGCTGCTGCTGCTGCTGCTGCTGCTGCTGCTGCTGCGCCGTCCCCTTTGTCGTCGCACCATCAAAAAGGTCGACGACGACGACGACGACGACTGAGACGACGACACCGACGATGCCGAAGACGAACGGCACGCTCGGCACGAGTGGCACAACGCCGTCGCGGTCATTCTTTTCATGGTCGTCCGCGGAACCACCCGGTCGCGACGACGACGACGACGACGACGACGACGTCCGTCTTTCGTCTTTCTCTTCTTTTTTCTGAAGCAAATTTCATTTCCTCAAAGAAGAGAGCGACTCCGACTCCACACAATTCGTCAAAAACAGGCGTTCTCCGACGCAAACGCGCTCAACTCTCAGGAGAGAGAGAGAGAGAGAGAGAGAGAGGGAGAAAGAAAGAAAGAAAGAGAGAGAGAAAGATAGAGAGTCATGTTCAAGAAAGGATCGAGCCTGGGGGAGCTCTTCGGCATCAAGCAAGGACAAGGACAAGGACGAGGACAACAACAACAACAACAACAACAAAATGTTGATAATTCGAATTCGACCGAATCCAGAAGTGCCCATCATCAAACGCACCAACACCACCAAGGAACACCTTCGTCTCCGTCAACGATGACCATGGTTCCGTCATCGATCCAAGATCTGGCGAAAGTCTACGATCGCGCGAAAGATTTATTAGACAAAACCAGACAACGAAACCAAATCGGGTTCGAAGAGAATAATCCAGATATCGAAAAGAGACAGTTCGCTAGGATAAACGAAATTCGAAGGCTAACAAACGCTATGAAAATGAGTATTAATAGTGCTGCTAAAATGTTTGAAGACGTGAATGAAAAAATGGCGTGGGAACAACAGGTGAAATATTTCGAGGAGGATTTAGAGAGCGCGGTAGATGTGGCGGTGAAAGAAACAGCGGAAGTAGGTGAGATGGCTTCTCAAGATCCGACATCGACGCCAACATCGTCGATGTTTGTGGGTACTAACGTTGCATCCAATACACCAGAGTCTACTTTTTCGCCCCCGGTGAACGATTTGAGAACACCACCTCCGGTAGCTACGACGGCTCCTCCGGTGGTGGATTTGTTTGCTGGGTTGAACGTGACACCAACGCCTGCCGCTTCTATGCCTCCTCCTCCTTCTCCTCCTCCTCCTCTAAAAGAAGATAAACAAGTAATAGAAGAGAAACAAGAGATTGATTTTGAGCGAATGATGCCACCAGTTCAAACTCCCGAAATGGAGATAACAACAACAACGACAACAACAACAACAACAACAACAACAGCAACAACGGTGGAAGATGATGACGAAAAGTTGGATGACGACAATAAAGCTGGATACCTCCCAAGAGGAGAAGAAGAAGAAGAAGAAGCAGAAGAAATACCATTTGTGGAGGAAGAAGAACACCAACAAGGAGGATTGACCAGTGGATTAGACGATGCCTTAGATGAAAGCGACGAATATTTAGAAGATTTTTCGAGCTCCACGCAGATGCACGAAGCCGTGGTTTCTCCACCCGCTATTGTAAAAAGACATCCGGTCATTCCGGGGATAAAGAAAGTAGCGGCTTCGGCGAATCCTACAATGCTGCGCATCCCTTCGTTTAGCATGGAAGATGAGGATGTTCCGATTGGTGACTCACCTGGTGCGAAAAGATTTCAACAAACGACAAAGTTTGCGCGGGAAGTTGAAGCAGCAGCAGCAGCTTCGAAAGAGAAAGAAGCAGAAGAAAAGACAAAAGTTAGTAGCATAGAACAAATAGCAAACGCGATTGAAGTAGATCGTGATTTTTCGGTCAGGAGGAGTCCCGACGACGACAAGATGGAAGTAGGCACGCCAGTGCTTATGCCCAGCAGACATAGCTACACTAGCGGTGGTGGTGTCAGTGCCTCTGTGAGAAGAGAATCTATCTCTGAACCGTTTACGCCGGTATATTCGCGCGTCACGACTCCAACTTTAGAACTTTCTCCAGACGAGTTAGCGAGAAGTCCTGGATCGCCTATGTTTCTCAACTCGCAAGACCAAGATTTTGTTTTGCAAAACTATGGGATACAAAAAGTTGCTTTAGATTTTGAGAATGCGGATGAAGTTGATAAAGTGTTAGAAGGAGCTGAGTCGTTTGTGCGCACGTGTCGCTTGACGTGGGAAAACGCGCAACGATTGAAAATGGCAGCGAGCAATCAAAGATTATCTTCGGCGACGAAAGCTACTCAACATCTTGTGAGCAAATCCGAATTGCAAAAACAACAAGACGAAGCCATACGGAACGACGATTTTGAAGTCGCGGCAAACATCGAGGAAAAGTTAGACACGGTCTCAAAGGAATTTAAAAATGCCGAAGATTCACTGAATGCTGCGGAGTTGGAGCACGCCGAGCGCGTGCGCGCCTCTTTGAGTGCCCTGAACGCATGGGCAAACGCCGAGATTGAAGCATCCAATATCATTGACAAATTCGTATCAGATAAAGAAGAAAAGTGGGCTCAAGAGAAAGCAGAAGAAGAAGCGAAGATGAAAACCGCAGTAGCAGAAGTAGCGTCAACAAACAACGCCCCGTCGGAACAAGAACGTCTCGTTTTACGCACGACCGAAACTGAAGACGCGTTGAAACTTGCAATGGAGAAAAGTCGTGAAAATGAAGCGAAAATGAATCAAATCGAGGAGAAGAGGAAAGCCGCAGAACTGAAAGTGAATGAACTTAAAGAAAAGTTGAAAACTGCCGAGAGCGAACTCGATCGTTTTTCGGATGAAGTCGCGTTGGAATCCGCAAACGCCGAAAAGGCGAATCAATTCGCAATGTTATGTCAAGAAAGGCACGATGCGAGCAAAGTCGAGTTGGAGGCGCACAACGAAAAAGTTCGAGAAGAAGCGCACAAAGAAGCGCAAAAGCAGCAAGAGCAAGTTAATAAATCCTCCGCAATTAAGGAGCTCATAAGTAAGATTAAAGAACGATCGGAACTCTATCGCCGCTCAGGCTCGGGACGTTTACAATCGGCTGAAGAATCCAGCGTCAGCGACGATTTGCAACAGTTGATCACTCACGAAACAATGTCCACTATTCTCTCCAGCGAGGCGTGTAGCGAATTAAAAAGAGAAGAAAGCGACAACGCACGAATCAACTCCGACATCGCCAAAGAGCGTTTGCAAGAAAACGACTGTCTCTCTCGCATGAACGTGTTAGAGTGCCGTAAAAGCGAACTCCTCTCTTTGAAACAAACGCATGTGGCTGCAAAAAGCTTCAAAGAAGCCTCGGAATGTGTCAACACACTCAACGTGGAAGTCTTGCCTGAACTCGAACAAGTGAGCACCGCGCTCTCGCAAAAGAAGAAAAATATAGAAAACTTGCAACTCCAATCCACCGCAAGCGAAACTAACGTCCGAGAATGCAGAGAGAAATTCCGCGAGGCCGAAAAAATCTGCGCGCGAACTCGAAAGTTACGTCTGCAAACCGAATTGAACACCAAAAACGATGCAGAAGACGAGAGTGAAGTGAAAGCATTGAAAGCGGCTTTGGAGTTGCTGACGTTGAAGCATCCAGAAGTTTAATTTACGAGTTGCTACAATATATCCATGCTTACTCATACATTACATGCGCGCACTATTTGTGCTGCTGCTCCTTCGCGTGTAAACCCAACGCTGCTCTCACTCCCGGAGACCGTTTCTCTTTCCTTTCTTTCGCCGTGAACTTGGCTGCGTTTAAGCCGATGACCACTACTACTAACGACCCCATCATGAAGCGCAGATGTCTCGGGAACGTCTTCGACGACACGAAGTGTCGATGTTCTCCACCCGTCGAGTACCACGCGTTTACTCCACCGCTGTTTTGCCCCGCTGGTCCTTCTCCTACACCCAAAGCCGCTCTCCTCGCTTGTTGCAACAACAAAAAGTTGGTGTTGGTCCCTCCTTTATCGGGATGGTGTTCGTGTAATAACTGTCGGTAGCTTTTCTCGACGTCTCGCGCGGTTACGGTCGTTCTTCTCGGGTCTAAGCGTAATATCTCGTACGCCTGTTCTTTGTTCATCGGTATGAGTGTTACGTCGACATCATTTCGTCGGCGTCGGCGTCGGCGTGGTGGTATTCCGCGTCTCTCCCTTCCTGGGGAGTTGTGGGTACTTTCGAATGTGTAGTGTTTGGAAAAATTTGTTGTGTCTTCCCGACGGCGGCGAATTCCTCCACATAAAAAATTCGGCAAAAAGTCATACTACAACGTAACATATCGATCAAAAATGTCGTCCTCCTTGCGCAATGCGATCAAGCGGACGACGCACAAGGAGCGCTCGCAACCAGCCGAACGAACCAAACTCGGTTTGCTCGAGAAACACAAAGACTACGTGTTGAGAGCGAAAGATTTTCACAAGAAAGAAGACGCGATAAAAGTCTTGAAGAGAAAAGCGGCGGAAAGGAATCCGGACGAGTTTTACTTCGCGATGGAGAAGAAAAAGACCAGAGATGGAATACACGAGGAGAGAACGACAGAACAGAATAAATACACCGAGGATGAATTAAAATTGATGAAAACGCAAGACGTGAGATACGTATCTTTAAAAGCGCAAACGGAGTTGAAACGAGTTCAGAAGATGAAGGAAACGTTGCACTGTTTAGGCGCCGGAAGCGAGGAGAGGAAACACACGATATTTGTGGACGAGTATAGCGAGGCAAAGACATTTAAACCGGAAAAGTATTTCGACACGCCGAAGGAGTTGATTGGAAGAGCGTTTAATCGACCGAAAAATGGCCAGTTGGAAGACGCGGACCAACTCGTTGGCATCGGCGCAAACGAAATCGACTATGACGAAGAAGAGTTACGGAAACAGCAAGAGAGACGATTGAAAAAAGTGGCCAAGTTAAATCGAGGGGCGTATAAGATGTTGAACGAACACGAAGAGAGAGCGGAGCAGTTGAAATCAATGACGGTGAAAATGACCTTGCAAAAAGAGATTTCGTACGGGAAAGGCGTAAAGAAGAAAATCACAAAGAAGAATAAAGACGGCACGGTGGAGTCGTATTTCGTTTGGAAACAGATACGAAAGAGATGATTATTGCGTGAGCTGTGGCAGGTAGCATAGTAGTAATAGTAGTAGTGTTTTAGAACAGAGTACCGTACCAGGTACCGGTACCATAACCAAACCATGGTACCGGTAACATGTAGAAAGAGTATAAAAAAGTAAAGTTTGTGTATCACACGAGCAAAGAGTTTCAATGAAAAAAATAATCGAAAGGTCTCACACTACCGATCGGTAATGGGCAACGTAAGAAGCACCGCAAGAGGCAACGACGTCGTCGTCGACGACGACGACAAGACGGAAGAGGAGGAAGAGGACAAAGAAGAAGGAGACGTCGTTGTTCCCACCGCTAATGGTGTTGCGCGAGTGCAAAGGACCCCCTCTATTTCGCCCGCTGTTGTACCTCGAAGACTTTCGCAAAGGCCCGGATGTACGATCACTTTGAAGAACATCGGATGTAAAATCGTGTGTAAAACGTCGACGAGAGAGAGAAGAGTGACTAGAGGAGTGTTTCCGTTCGACGAACCGGACGAAGAGATTGGTGCTTTTCCTCCTTCAGCGCGTACCTCGGAAGGAGAAGAGCAGCAGCAACAACACCAAAATCAAAATACGAAGTACTTTCAGAAGACGATTTTGGCAAACGTTACTGGAGTCATTTCACCGGGTATCTGGGCGATAATGGGACCATCCGGCGCTGGAAAGAGTACGTTGTTGGATATCATCACTCGTCGCAAAACCGAAGGAATCCTATCTGGCTCGATATTACTCGACGGAAAACCATCGACAACTCTCGCGATTAAAAAATACGTAAGTTACGTCGCCCAACAAGACATTTTCTACGGCGGTTCGACAGTTTTTGAAACTATTTTATTCATCGCGATGATAAAGACTCCTGGAGTGGAAAAGTTATCGAAGGAGTTTGTGTACGAACAAGTCGAACAAGTCATTCAGGCTATGAATCTGGAGAAATGTCGCAACACATATCTCGGCAATGCGCTTGTCCGCGGAGTCTCGGGCGGCGAGAAGAAGAGAGTGTCGATCGCCGCCGCGCTCTTGAGTCAGCCCAGATGCATGTTTTTGGACGAACCGACTAGTGGGTTAGACTCACAGATGGCCAGAGAAGTGATGATGTTATTGGCAGATTTGCAAAGGCGCGAACAAAGAACTATTGTGACTACTATTCACCAACCATCCACGGACATTTTTAAAATATTTGACGGGTTGATTCTGTTAAACCGAGAGTGCGTGTATTTTGGTCCAGCCGGACGAAACCCGATTAAATTCTTCGAAAGATTGGAAGGGATTCCTAAGCGCGTCTCCGGGTATTCCGTGTCGGAGTATTTACTCGAAGTGCTCTCGTTCAACGACTCAGTTGATTTTGTCCAACACTATGAGCGAAGCGAGTTGGCTGCGAAAAATCGCGAGGAAGTGGATAAAACGACAACGTATGAAATCAATGTCAACAACGGGAACGACCAAGAAGACAAGCAATTCGAGCGAACACTTTTTGGCGAGCTTCTCTTTTTGACTCGATACAAATTCTTCGTCCATTGGTTACATTCATTGTATTGGTTTTCGAGAGTTATCATCTACGCACTTTTAGCTGCAACGCTCTCAGTTTTCTTTTATGGTCAAGACCGAACGATGAGCGGAATCATAAATACTAACGGAATTCTCTTCATAATGATTATTCTACCGATGTTCATGGCACAAGGTTTCGTTGACATCTTGAAAACCGAACGCGAGGTCTACACGAAAGAGATTTTTCACTATTCATAATATCGTTCTCTTTCGTATGTCACCGCGAAAATTTTCGTGGAAATTCCTGCGAGCGCCATCAACGCGATATTATACACGAGTATCATATTTTACTCGATAGGGTTACAAGGTAACTTTTGGTTCGTCGTCTTTGCAAACTTCGTCAACATGATTGTGTGCATGCTCATCGGCTATACCATCGCAGCAATAGTACCCGGTGAAATTGGCCCAGGGGTCGTTCTTCCAGTCTTTTCCACGTTAAATATGCTCGTGAGCGGCTTTTTCGTGCGATTCAAAACGATACCAGAGATTTGGACGTGGTTTTATGATCTTTCTTGGATTCAGTGGTGCTGGAGTGCGGTCATGGTAAATGAGTTCGGTGATTCTGTTGAGTTTCGTGACCACTGCACGCCCGAAGGACTGAACGACATGTTCGTGCAACTAAACATCCCACCGAACCAAGAACGAGCGTTTCGATTCTGGTTACGAAGTCAAAGCACAGACGGAACAGAGTGCGAGCCTATAACAGGATTTTCTATTTTAAACGCATTCGCGTTAGACGGACGTAAACGTTTCCAAAGCGTCGGCTATGCGTCCGCATGGATACCTGTGTGCTTTCTGCTCTTCTATCTCGGCGTAACCTTCATAAGACACGAGAAACTTTAAACTTTCTGTGTATATTGAGATGATACTATTTGTTGTTATTATTACACATGTTATCGATGCTTCTACTTCTCAAATCTCTCTAACTATAATTAATTAGCGTTAGCGTCTCGGGCAGTCTTTGCACCAGGAACTTTTGTCCTTTCTCTGCGGATGAACGCACTTCGATTTGGCCATTTCGGTTTTGGAGTCGGAGCAAACGTCCGCGTTCGCGTCATCCGTAATCGCCACTTGCGCATACTCTGGCTTCATAGAAAGAGAGCACGTCGGCGGTGCCGACGCGCGAGAGACAACCTTCGTCCGTTGTTGTTGCTGTTGTTGCGCCTGTATTGTTATAGATTAATTGCAAAGATAGAGAGACTTGTGAGTGACGGCTCTTTCCAATCGCGTGCTCGCGACGACGACGACGACGACGACAAACCCAAAACGAAACGAAAGACAAGCAAATCAATAACTCACGGATGCCACAACGCGAACGGGAGATGCACTTAAAACAGTAAAAGCCATGGTGTGTGTGTGTGTGTGTGTGTGTGTGTGTGTGTGTGTG